>FYBJ01002026.1_pt1 | contig 32371 bp, 37 predicted proteins | sample 1134611 | NCBI WGS metagenome assembly FYBJ01 (sample SAMEA104116008, study PRJEB20421) | marine metagenome | isolation source: marine
AGCCCGCGGAGCCGTTTTCCCAGAGCGACGCGGCTTCGGCGCGCTTGCGCTGGGGCGGGATCTTGGGCGGGGGCATCGGCACCTGGGCATAGGCCACTTCGGGCATTGTCTGCTGATCCAGCCCGATGTTGGATATCTGCGGATCGCGGTCGAAGGCTGATTTCACCCCGCAGGCACCAAGCAGCGCCGTAGCCGCGAGCAGCAGAACCGGGGTGCGCAGGCGGTGCGGCGCGGCAGAGGGAAAGACCGGCATCAGTTGATCACCTCGACGAGACCCTTGGCCTTGGCGACGCCCCGGACAGAGGAGTTGCTGATGAGATTGACGATCTTGACCTCCTCGCCCCGCGCGGCGTCGCCCATCGCGCGCCCGGGCGCCGTCAGCTTCAGCCGTCCGTCGTTGAACGAGATGGTGACCAGGTCGCCGCGACCGATCACGAGCGGTTCCATCACCGATTGTGCCATGACCGGCCGGCCCTGGCTCAGCACCCGGCGCACCTGTTTGCCGATCAGCTGGTCCTGCTCGGTTACCGCAAAGGCGCCTACCCGGGCGAGCGGCAGGCGCACGGTGGTCAGATCCGAGGCGCGCAGCACCGTGTCGGGGAGGATGCGCCGCTGCGGCACCGGCACCGGCACCGTCACCGTCGCCAACCCGACCACCCGCTGGATGCGGCCGCCGGGAAGAACGGCGTTGGCGACAAACTGACCGGTCGCGCGATCCATCCAGAAATCCGACAGCATCACCGCATCGTCGGCGGCACCGGCCTGAAAAGTGATCTCGAAATCGCCACTGTCGGGCAGGGTGGGGCCGAATTCGCTGCGGGCGCGTTCCTCGACCAGCACCTCCAGCGCCTCTGCCGGGGCAGGGCCGGGCAGGAGCGCGGCCGCCAGCAACAGGACGGCACCGAACGCCGGGAAAAGCCGGGCACCCATCATTTGATCTGATTGGCGGTGGACATCATCTGATCCGCCGTCTCGATCGCCTTGGAGTTCATCTCGTAGGCGCGCTGCGCCGAGATCAGATCGGTGATCTGCTGGATGATATTGACGTTGGACCCCTCGAGATAACCCTGACGCAGGATGCCGACCCCCGGATCGCCGGGGTTGGCGGCCAGCGGATCGCCCGAGGCGGTGGTGGCGATCATCAGGTTGTCGCCCAAGGGCTTCAACCCGCCTTCGTTGGTGAAGGTTGCCATGTTCAGCCGGCCCAGTTCCACCGGCGCGGGGTCGGCCTCTACATAGGCCATGATGGTGCCATTCTCGCTGATCTCGATGTTGACGGTGTTCTCGGGCACGGTGATGCCCGGGTCCACCTCGAAGCCCTGGAGCGTCACGATCTGCCCTTCGGCGCTGAGCTGAAAGCTGCCGTCGCGCGTATAGGCCTGGGTGCCGTCGGGCAGGTTGACCGAGAAATAGCCGCGGCCGTCGATGGCCAGGTCGAGCTGGTTTTCCGTGGCGATCAGCCCGCCCTGGGTGTTGAGCCGGACGGTGCCCGCGGCCTGGACGCCCAGCCCCACGTCGATGCCGGTCGGCCTGGCCGTCCCCTGCTCGGAGGTCAGCGCGCCTTCGCGCTGCATCGTCTGGTAAACGAGATCCTGAAAGGCGGCGCGGCTACTTTTGAATCCGGTCGTATTGGCGTTCGCGATGTTGTTCGAGATGACATCGACATTCGTCTGCTGTGCCTGCATGCCTGTGGCCGCGATGCCCAGTGCCTTCATGGTGTTGCCCCCTCTAGGTTATCTGGCCAAGCCGCCGGATGGTCTGTTGACGCAGTTCGTCGTCTGTGCCGATCAGCTTGACCGCCTGCTCGTAGGCGCGCTGGATCGACATCATCCGGGTCATCTCGACGATGGGTTGCACGTTGCTCGATTCGATCGCGCCCTGAACGACGCGGCTGCGCACCTCGGGGACGAGTTCCGCCTCTCCCCCGTTTGGCGGAATGAACATGCCGCCGCCCAGCCGCTCGTAGGATTGCAGATCGGGTAGATCGAAAAGCCCGATACGCGCCAGATTGCCGGCACCCGGTGCCGAAATGTTGCCCTGGGGATCAATCTCGACCTGCCCTACCGCATCCGGGGGCAGCACCAGAGGCTGACCGCCCTCGTCGAGGATCTGGGCCCCGGTCATGGTGACGAGATTGCCCTGCGCATCGACGGCGAGCCTGCCGTCCCGGCCAAAGGTCATCTGGCCCTCGGCGGTGCGGTATCCGAACCAGCCCTTGCCCTGGATGGCGATATCGAGAGGGTTCCCGGTCTGGCTGATGCCGCCCTGCGACTCGTCGAGATAGGACCCCTTGTCGATGACGAAGTTGGTGTTTTCCTCGACGGTCGCGCCGTCCTGCAGGTAGCTCTCGAAGACGACCCGCTCGCCCTTGAAGCCATTGGTGGACGCATTGGCGATATTATTCGCGGTCACATCGAGATCGCGCCGCAAGGCGGTGGCTGCGGAAAGCGCTACATAACTAGAATTATCCATGCCCGGTGCCCGTTTATGCTTCTGCTCGCGCGGTGTATTTATCCGTATCGTGCAAATTCGGCAAAGTGTTCTTGTGTATCGTGCAGATTTTCATAGGATAAGGCAAGCACTTTCAAGGAGAGAGTGAGCGTTTGCGGGTCAATTCTTGGATATTCTTGTGGGGCGTTGCGATTGGCCTGGCGGGCTGGCCGCGGGCGTCCTTGGCCGTGGATGTCCTGGAGGCGATGGCGCAGCGCCCCGCTCAGGCCCCGGCGAGAGAGCCTGCCGTCGCGCCGCCGGCGGAAGGGCAGGCCGCTCTGCCGCCTCTGGGTGCGGAAGAGTTATTGCTGGGGCCGCGCCGCGGGTTGGAGCCAGCGCCGCCGGAATGGGCGCTCGTCCCTTCGGCGCCCGCACCTGCGCCGCCTCCGGCATCCGCGGGCGCGGTGCCGCACGAGGACCAGGTGCTGCACGAAGAGCAGCTTGCGCCGCCGCATGAGGAGGCGCCGGCCTTTCCCGAGCCGGCGAGCTTTTCGCACGGCGTATTCCTGACCCCTCAGTTTCTGACCCGCCGCCATACCGACGGCGGCCGGGGGGGCGTCGTCCTGCTGCCGCGGCCGTTCGATCTGCGGCGGTTCGGCGAGGCCGGCTTCATCGAGAGTCGCGCCGCGATCCAGCGACGGCTGGCCGATCAGCCGAGCGTCGATCTGTCGGAGCCCGACCCGCCGGCGGTGGTCGACGCGCGGCTCGACCTGGCCGAACTCTATCTCTCCGAGCTGATGGTGCCCGAGGGGCTGTCGCTTTTGGTGGGGCTCGATCTGAGCGCCATGCGGGCGGATCAGGCGGTGCGCTGGCAGGCGCTGTCGCTGGCGTTGAACGCGCTGCGGCCAGCCGGCGATTGGCGGCCGGGGCCCGATGCCCCCTATGGCGCCGATTATGCCGGCTGGCCCGAACAGCCACTGTGGCAGGTGGTCGTCGACCTGCGCCGTGGCGGATCCGCGCCCTCCGAAATGCTGCTGCGCGCGGCCAGCACCCGGTTGTTGAACTACAGCGACCCCGTCGTCATCAGGCTCCTGCCGTTGCTCCTGGAGGCGGCGATCGACGGGGAATACTGGGGGCTGGCCAGGCGTATCGCGACGGAATTCGGCCGGTTCGACGAGCTGCGCGACAGCGGCGCCTATGCCTTTTTGCGTGGGCGGGTCGCGCTCGACGGTGGAGACAGGCTTGCGGCATTCGACTATTTCGCGCGCGCCTCGGAGGGAGCGGACGGTTTCGCGCAGCGCGCGCGGATCGCGCTGATCGATCTAGGGCTGAGCAGCGGCGCGCTGCCGCTTGAAGATGCGCGCAGTCTTCTGCGGCAGGCGCGGCGACTTTGGCGGGGCGATCTGCTGGAGGCGGCGGTGCTGCAGCGGCTGGCGCTGATCGAATACAACCTCGGTGACGAGGTCGCGACGCTGGAGGTGCTCGGGTCGATCATCAACGGGTTCGCCCGAGAGCCGGTCGCGGAGCGGGCGGTGCGCCAGTCCACCGTCCTGCTCGAGCAATATTACGAGGGGGTGAAGACCAGCGATGTCGGCCTGGCGGATCTGCTGCTCGCTCACCGGCGGATCGCGGCGGATTACCGTTTCCAGAAAGGGTTCGCGAAGCAGGCCGAGTTCTTTGCCGATACCTTTATGGATGCGGGCGCGACCGGTATCGCGGCGCGGGAATACGGCCTTATTCACGATTATCTGCTCGTCGCGCAGGATCTCGGAATGCGCGAGGTGGCGCAGGAGCGGCTGAACGCGCTGCGCATGAAGCAGGCGGGCGCTCTAGCAGCGGGTGGTCAGTATGAGGAGGCTGCCGTGCTTCTGGCGGCGGATCTGCCGACCGAGGATGCGGGGCTCCGCGACCGCTGGAACCTGCTGCGCGCCCGCGTCTTTGCCGAGATCGGCCAGTCGGCGGCGGTGCTGGGCACCAAGGTCGCTGCCCCGTCGGAGGAATATCTGCGGCTGATGGCCGAGGCGCAATTCGCCAGCGAGGACTGGGAGCAGGCACGAGAGGCCTATGCTCGTCTCTGGCGCGTGCGGCGGGCGGAGCTGCCCTTTGGCGATGCGATCAACCTGCTTTTGGCCGCCTATCGGTCGGGTGACCGGGGCATGGCGCTGGAGCTGGCGCGCGCCTTCCCGGATTTGACGACGATCCCGCAGTGGTCGCAGATCGCCGCCGGACTTTTGGGCGAGGCGGGGCGCATCGATCCGCTGCGCGCCGAGGCAGCGCAGCAGCGTCTGGACGTGGCGGCGCGAACCCTGGAAAACCTGAAGATCATCGAGCAGACGAGCGAGCCCTGAGGCGGGTTGCGCGCCTGGCCCCAGGGCAGTCGGCGCCTTTCCGCGCTCGGGGCGACATAAACGGTTCTTTAACCCAGCTTAAAAGTCCCTTGCATATATTTCCCTGTGACAAGGCATCACCGAGCAGAAAGGAAGCCTTTCCATGAGTATCTCTACTGCGATGCAGACCGGTGTCAGCGGGTTGCGTGCCAACTCCACCGCGGTGGGCAAGATTTCCGACAACATCGCCAACGCCAGGACCGACGGTTACAAGCGCAGCTTTGCCGACCTGGTGACCACGACGGCGACAAGCGCCGCCTCCGCATCTGCGCCGGCCAGCGTCCGCGCCGTGCTGCGCAGCGATGTAGGCACCGAAGGCGCGCTGAAGACCACCGAGACCAACACCGACCTCGCCATCACCGGCAACGGGTTCTTTGTGGTGTCCAAAAACCCGAACGAGACGGTGGAATCCAACTTCATGCTGACCCGGGCCGGATCGTTCCGCCTGGATGCCGACGGCAACCTGCGCAACGCTGCGGGTTTCTATCTGGCCGGCTATCCCTATGACCAGGGCGGCGCCTTGCCACTCGTGGATCGCAACAGTTTCGGTGACCTGCGCACCATCAACCTGGGACAGGCGCTCATGACGGGTTCGGCGACGAGCGAGATGTCGGTCAAAGGCAACCTCCCCGCTCAGGAAAGCGGCCGGGCCACTCCCAGCGATCCGTTCCTGTCCTCGGCCGAATATTTCTCGCCACTCGGCGCGGCGGAGCGGTTGCAGTTTTCCTGGCAGCCGACCAACGTCAGCAACCGCTGGGATCTGACCATGGCCGATAGCGGCGGCAGCCAGTATGGCTCGGTGACGGTGGACTTCAACGACTCCGGGGCGCTGGCGGGCTCTCCCGGCACCTACTCGGGGGTCACCAGTCTGGCCACGGCGCCGGCGGCCTTCAGCTTCGACACCGCCACAGGCACCGCGACGCTGACCGTGGACAACGGCACCACGCCGCAGACTCTGACCGTAGAGCTGGGCGAGCCCGGCAGTTTCGACGGGATGACGCAGTTCTCGGGGGACTACACGCCGCTCGATATCACTGCCGACGGCGCGGAAACCGGTATGCTGACCCGCTCGGAGATCAGTGACAACGGCGATGTCTACGGGGTCTTCGACAACGGCAACCGCATGACGCTGTTTTCCATCCCGGTGGCGGACGTGCGCAACCCGAACGGGCTGATCCCCTCGAATGGCAATGCCTATCTGCTCTCTCAGAATTCCGGGGCGCTGCGGATCGGCACCGCGGGCGAGGGCTCGGTCGGCTCGATCGTGCCCGGCGCGCTCGAAAGCTCCAACGTGGAGATCGCCCAGGAGCTTACCGATCTCATCGCGACGCAGCGGGCCTATTCCACCAACGCCAAGATCGTGACCACCGTGGACGAAATGCTGGACGAAACCACGCGGCTGAAGCGCTGACCGGCGCTAGAAGAGAAGCGGCGCATATATGGGTCTGACCTCTGCCTTTCTTTCGGCCCGCAGCGGGCTGGCAGCCACCGAGCGGTGGTCCGATACCACTGCGGCCAATATCGCCAACGCGGGGACGCCGGGCTATACCCGAAAGACGCTGGAGATGGAGACCCGCGCCACGGGAACCGCGGCGCCGGTGATGGTCAGCGGCGTGCGCCGCGACGTCGACGCGTCGCTCGCGCGGATGTTCCGGCAGGAAACCGGCATGATTGCGGCCGAACAGCTTGTGGCCGATGCGCTGGATATCTATTCCGCGCAACTCGGCCAGCCCGAGGACGAGATCTCGCCGGTCAGTCGCCTTGCCGCGCTGAACGCCAGTCTGCTCGCGTTGTCCAATGATCCGTCGGAACCCGCCCTGCAGCAGGCGGCGGTCGACGATGCCGAGAGCCTGGCACGGGGGATGCGGCGCACGGCGGATGTGCTGGCGCAGGTGCGGGCCAATACCGGCGAGGGGATCGCTCGGGACGTGCGCACCCTGAACGAGGGGCTGGAGGATCTGGCCGCGCTCAACCAGCGTCTTTACGAGGAGGGGCAGCCGAGCCTGCGCCGCGCCTCGCTCATGGATGAGATCGACAAGCGGCTCGACGCGTTGGCCGAGATCGTCGATTTCCGCGTGAGCCGGGACGAATTCGACCGGGTCTCGGTGGCGACGACCGGCGGCGCCCAGCTGCTGGAGGGCACGAGGGTCTACAGGGTGGCCTTTGATCCGGTGACCGCGAAGCTCGACGCGGAGGGGGTCGATATCTCGCCGGGAACGCCGGGGGTGCGCGGGATCGGCAGCGGCCGGCTGGCAGGAGGGATCCTGTTCTACCGCGACACTGTCCCGCGTATGGAGCTGCAGCTGGACGAATTCGTGCGGAGCCTTATCGAGGGGTTCGAGGGGGCGGATGCGTCGATCGGGGCAGGGCAGGCGGGTCTGTTCACCGATGCCGGTCAGCCCTATGACCCGGCCAGCCGCACCGGGCTCGCCCGCCGGCTGTCGGTCAACGACGCGGTGCGCCCCGCCGCGGGTGGCGAGCTCTGGCGGATCCGCGACGGGATGGGCGCGGCCAGTCAGGGTCCCCAGGGAGACAGCACCCAGGTGCTGGCCTTCCTCGACCAGCTTTCGGCGCCCAAATCCTACGATACCGCTGCGGCCCTGGGCAGCGACATGCCCCTGGCGCGTTATGCGGCGAGTATGGTCGCGGATCAGCAGGTGCTGCGTAGCGCCGCGGCCACCCGGGCCGAGGAATACCGCGTCACCGCAGAGGCGGTGGAGGGCGTGCGCCAGGGTATCGAGGGCGTCAATATCGACGAGGAGCTGCAACAGCTGATGGTGATCGAGCAGAGCTACGCCGCCAACGCCCAGATGATGAAGGCGATCGACGAGATGATGAAGACGCTGCTCTCGGCGTTCTAGGGAAACAGATCATGGCCAGCGTGCTGAATTCCGTATCGACCTATCAGGCCAATCTCGCCAGCAGGCGGCTGGTCGCACGCATAGATTCCGCCGCGCGCGAGGCGGGCAAGGAGGCGACGACCGGATTGCGCGCCGATGTGTTCCGGTCGCTGGGGATCCGTTCGGCCGAGTCCCTGGCGCTGCGCGGCATCATGCAGCAGAACCAGGCGTTCATTACCGCCAACCGCCGGACGGAAAGCCAGCTCGATCTGACCGGGCTGACGCTGCAGGCCGCGCGGGTCACCGCAGAGGGGTTCCTGGAAAAGGCCGTGCCCAACAGCCTATCGGCCACCGCGGCGGTCAATACCCTGCAGGAAGCGGCGCGCGCGGCGCTCGAGGAGTTTTCCTCGCAGCTCAACACAAGCTACAACGGCGCCTATCTCTTTGCGGGAGTGGATACCGCGGGCCCGCCGCTGCAGCAGTGGCGCGAGGTCAATCCCGGCTCGCAACTGTCGCCCGCCGGTGTGGTCGGCGGCATCATCGGCGGCGGCATTACCAGCGTGGCAGACGCCGCTGCCAAGGCGGACGAGCTGCGACAGGCTTTTGCCGATGCGGATGCGGCCCAGCCGGCCCGCAATTTTGAGGAAACCTTCTATAACGGCTCGAAGCGGCTTGACGCGGCGGGGCAGCCCAATCCGCGCAGCGTCGCCCGCATCGACGAGGCCCAGACCCTCGACTACGGCATCCAGGCCAACGATCAGGGCTTTCGCGACATCTTGCGCGGGCTGAGCATGCTGGCGGAGACCGATGTGTCCAAGATCACCGACGATGCGGCCTATGCCGAATGGGTGGGCGCGGCGGTAACGGCGGTGTCGAACGGCGTGGCGGGGATCCGCGATACCGAGGTGCGGCTCGCCTTTCAGCAGCAGCGTCTGCAGGCGGCCCTGACCCGGCAGGAGGGTCAGGACGATCTCTATTCCAGCCGTGTGCTGGCGCTCGAAGGTGTCGACACCTTCGAGGCGGCATCGCGAATGACGCAGTTGCAGAGCCAGCTCGAGGCGACCTATGCGGTTACCGCGCGGCTGGCAGGGCTCACCTTTCTGAAATACATGTAATTCGCGGGGACGGCCGGTCAGGCGGGGATGCGCTCGGGTTTGGCCACCTCGGGACGGCGTGCGGGGACCTGGGCCCGTGCGTCCGGATCGCCGGCCGCGAATTTGTAACCGCGCCCGTAGACCGTTTCGATATACTGGTGGCCGCTTTCGGCCGCCGCGTAGAGTTTCTTGCGGATCTTGCAGATATAGACGTCGATCACCTTGTCGAAGGGCTGATCGTCCGACATGCCGTAGACCGCATCGTAGATGGCGGCCTTGCTGATGACCCGCGTGGCGTTCAGCGCCAGATGCTGAAAGATCGCATGCTCGCGCCGCGAGAGTTTGACGCGCTGCCCGGACACATCCGGGTCGCGTCCGTCGAAATAGGCGGTCACCTCGCCGATCGTGACGCTTTCGGCCGCATGGCCGTAGGCGCGGCGATTGATGCTGTTTATGCGCGATGCCACCTCCACCCCCTTGAGCGGGATGACGATATCGTCATCCGCCCCCGCGTCGAGTGCCTGTGCGGTATCGCGTGCGTTGCGGAAATCGCGCAGCACCAGGACGGGGTTGCGGCAGCTGGCGGCGCGGAGCGCACGGATATGGCCCAGCGTGCCCGGCACATCGGCGAGAAGAACCGCGCGGGTATCCGCGCCCTTGCGATTGAGCAGCGAAAGATCGGACTGGAAAAAGCTGGCGTCGATGGGCACCGGCGTCAGCCGGGCGGATTTCAATTCGGCGCAGAGCCCGTTGCGCCGGTCCGTGCGAGGTTCGAACAGATAAATATGCATCCTGCCTCCCGACGCCCGAAATTCTGGGCTTCGCAAGTAAAGCTAAATAGAGGTTAATGGCTAATTGTAAGATTAGTCAAGCATATGCCCTGATAATATTTGGGTGCTGCGCAAACTATTCTTGAAATACACCTGGGATTTGTTGTTTAATCATGGGGCGCGGCAAGCGGGCCGCGCGGAAGCGGAGCTGTCGGATGACACGCGGATTTCGGGCAAAGGCAGGCGGCGCCGTGGCGGGGGTCTTGCGGCTGGCGCTCGCGCTGTGGTTGGGCCTCGGTCTCTCGCTGCCGGCGTCGGCCGAGGTCCGCATCAAGGACATCGCGTTTTTCGAAGGCGTCCGGGAAAACCAGCTTGTGGGCTACGGGCTGGTGGTGGGGCTGAACGGCACCGGGGACCGGCTGCGCAACAGTCCCTTTACCGAGAAATCCATTGAAGGGATGCTTGAGCGGCTGGGCGTGGGCAATCTGACCGACGATCAGATGAAGACCGAGAACACCGCCGCGGTCATGGTGACCGCGATGCTGCCGCCCTTTGCCCGGACGGGATCGACGATCGATATCGTGGTTTCTTCGCTGGGCGATGCCTCCAGCCTTCGGGGCGGGACGCTGATCGTGACGCCTCTGACCGGCGCCGATGGCGAGGTCTATGCCGTGGGACAGGGCCCTATTGCCGTCGCCGGCTATGCCGCCCAGGGGATCAACGCCTCGATCGTCGAAGGGGTGCCTACCGTCGCGCGGATCGAGAACGGCGCAACCGTCGAGCGAGAGATCGATTTTTCCTTTTCCAGTCTCAACAGCGTGCGCATCGCGCTGCGCACCCCGGATTTCACCACCGCCATGCGGGTGGAAGAGGCGATCAACCGGGCCCTGGGTGCGCGGATCGCGTCGGCGCTCGATCCCACGACCATCGAGGTCCGGCCCAACGACAAGACGGGCATGACCGAGCTCATGGCCCGGATCGAACGGTTGACCATCTCGCCCGATGCGGTCGCCAAGGTCGTGATCGACGCGCGGTCGGGCACCATCGTCATCGGCGCGGACGTCCGCATCGGCAAGGTGGCGGTCAGCCAGGGCGGGCTGACGGTCACGGTGCGAGAGGACATTTCCGTCAGCCAGCCCGAACCCTTTTCCATCGGCACCACGGTGGTGGTCCCGGAAACCGAGGTCCGCGTCGAGGAACGCGAAACCAAATTCACGGTGCTGGAGGGGGACGTGAGCCTGCAACGGCTCGTGGACGGGCTGAATGCGATCGGCGTCGGGGCCACGGAGACCATTTCGATACTTCAGGCGATTAAGGCGGCGGGAGCGCTCTACGCCGATCTGGAAATCATCTAGGGGGCGGCGATGGATGCGATCGGCAAAAGCGGACTGGCACAAACGGCCCTGACCCGGGCGGCGCAGCCGGCCGCCGTAGAGGACAGCGCCGCGGACAAGGCCGCGCGCGATTTCGAGGCGGTGTTCCTGACCCAGGTGGTCGAAGAGATGATGCGCACCGTCGACCTGGGCCAGTTCGGTGGCGGCACCGCCGAGGAAACTTGGCGTGGCTTTCTCGCCCGCGCCTATGCAGAGCAGATCGCAAACGGCGAGGGCACCGGCATCGCCGGAAGCGTGCGCTCGACCATCCCCGCCTATGGTGCAGCCGTGCGGGACGGGGGAGATAAATGACTGCGAATGAAAGCGACGCGCCCGCCGTGGCCCAGGGCAACCGACAGGCACGCGCCGATCTCGAAGCGCTGATCGAGGTCCTGGATGCGGAAATTGCCGCCATCGAGGCCGGAGCGCTGGAGCGGGTCGGCGAGTTTCTGGAACGCAAGTCGGTGCTGGTTGCGCGGGTCGAGGCGGCCGGTCCGCTTCTGTCGGATCTGGCAGAGGGGGGAGACGAGGGTTTCGGCCTTCTTTTGCGGCGTGTGAGCGAGCTCATCAGCAGGGATCAGGCGCTGCTCGAACGGCTGGCCGAAACCACGGCGGAGGTGGCCGCAGAGATCGCGCGCATCCGCGACCGCCACTCGCTCAGCGGTGTCTACGAGGCGACCGGGCGCAAAAGGGAAAAGACCGCACCACCTCCGTCAAGCACGCTCGATTGGTCCGTTTGACGGCTTTCCTGACGCTAGGTGAGTCGCAGAAACCACAATATAGGCATTTGCATTAATTAAAATCCGTCTTTGCGGGACCTCTGCCACATTCTGGACACATATGCCCGATTCGGTGGGCTTCGCAGTCTTGGCTGCTTTTCGTCAGAAAGACGATCGAACAAACAGAATGAAAAAATATCGGAGCAGATATGTCTTCCATCCTCACTAACACGTCCGCAATGACGGCTCTGTCCACGCTGCGGTCGATCAACTCGAACCTCAACGAAACGCAGAACCGCATCTCCTCGGGCCTGAAGATTTCCTCGGGCAAGGACAATGCCGCCTATTTCGCCATCTCGGAAACGATGAAGGGCGACAGCGGCATGTATAAGGCGATCGACGAAAGCCTTAGCCAGACGAAAAACTCGATTTCGACGGCCCGCCTGGGCGCCGAAACCGTTGCTGATCTCGGCGCGCAGTTCGCCGAGCGTGTGGCCTTTGCCCAGAACGGCACCGACGAGGACAAGCAGACCGTCCAGAAGGAGCTTACGGATCTCGTCAGCCAGATGACGACCACGATCGACCAATCGTCGTTCAACGGTCAGACCCTGGTGAAGGGCACGGCCACCGAGAACGTCGTCACCGGCATCAGCCGCGATGGGGCGGGCAACATCACCACCACGACGGTCAGCTTCAATCAGCAGGACCTGGTGGCGATCAAGGACGCCTTTGCCGCGATCGACGTGACCGCGGCCGAAGACTTCGGCGCAGACGGCATTGCAGGCACTGCCGATGACGTCGACACGATGGCGACCCGCCTCGCGGCCGCTGAAACCGCGCTCGGCAACGCGATCAACTCGGCCAACGAGCTGGGCATCGCCGAAAAGTCGATCGAAACGCAGCGGAACTTCCTTGCCGAACTGTCCGACCGTCTGGACAGCGGCGTGGGATCGATGGTCGATGCGAACATGGAAGAAGAGGCCGCCCGGCTTCAGTCCCTTCAGGTGCAGCAGCAGCTCGCCACTCAGTCGCTTTCCATCGCGAACCAGGCGCCTCAGAGCATTCTGAGCCTGTTCCGGTAAGAAACGGAGCTGAATACGGAGCCCCCCGCGCGGGGCTCCGTCATCGCCGGAGACCGTCCGCCAGAATAACAACAAAAAGAAGGCTGCGCCCCGGCAGGGCACTCCCGTTCAGAATGACGGGCAATCGAAAGCAGAACGCATGAGCATTGCAGCTTACAAGAAGACCATCCGCGAAAGCGAAAGCCCCCGCCAGATCGAGCGGCGCATCCTGTCACGTGTCACCGGAGAGATGGAAGGCGATGCGGCAGCCTTCGACCGGGCGGCAAGCCGCGCCGAGCGGCTGACCCTTCTGGCAGGCGGGTTGCGCGGCAGCCTGCATGACAATCAGAAATTCTGGAGCGCGGTAAAGGCCGATCTGTCGCAGGACGGTAACGCGCTCCCCCACGAGTTGCGCGCGCAGCTTATTTCCCTGGCACTCTGGGTAGAGCGTCAGACCTCGTCCGTACTCGGCGGCGGAGGCGGGATCGCGGCCCTGGTGTCGGTCAACCGCTCCATTATCGACGGGCTGGCGGGAGTTGCGGACGCCCCGCGCGATCCGGCGCCCGGCGTCCGACAGTTGGAAGTGGGTCATGGCGCTTAAGCTCACGCTCAAGCCCAACGAGCCGGTTATCGTCAACGGCTGCGTGATCCGCAACTCCAACCGGCGGCACGTGCTCCTGATCGAAAGCCAGGCCGATGTGGTGCGCGGGCACGACATGCTGAGCCGCGAACAGGCGGCCACCCCGACGAGCGAGGCCTATTTCCTGGTGCAGACCGCGCTGATCCGTCAGGATCTCCGAGAGAAGCTCGTCCCGGAGATACAGAAGAAGCTGGCGGTTCTGGCCACCGTCTTCGCCGCGCCGCGTGTCCATGCGGTGTTCGAGGCGGCCAGCTACGTCAGCTTCGGCGACTATTACAAGGCGCTGCGGGTGCTGCGTCCGCTCATGGACTATGAGGCGGAGTTGTTCGAGCATGCCGCACGGAAACTTTCGGCCCATGTGCCGCCAGTGACGGAGGCCGCGCCTTGATACCCCTGACCGGCATGAGCGCGAGGATGGCACTCTCTCTGGTGGACGCGACGCGCGACCGCCAGATGGAGCTCATCCAGAACAGCGCGCGCGACGGCCGGGCAATCGCCAATTTCCGCGAGAAGATCGGCCAGGTCACCAATGTCGATCAGCTTATCGCGGATCCCGATCTTTACGGGTTCGTCATGCGGACCTTCGATCTGGAAGACCAGATGTTCGGCAAGGCCATGGTCCGCAAAATCCTCGAAAGCGACAAGGACGACCCGAAATCCTTGGTCAACAAGCTGACCGATCCGCGCTTTCGCGAGATGTATGACATGATGGGGTTTCGCCGCGGCGGCACCGTTAACACGCGCACCAACCTGGGCGGCTGGCAGGAACAGATGGTCGACCGCTATCTGGAACGGCGGTTCATCAATACCCAGGCCGATCAGAACGAGACCGTGGGGGTGGCGCTGGAATACCGCCGGCAGGCTGCCGATGTGAAGAACTGGTTCGACGTGCTCAAGAACAGCGATCTGAGCCGGTTTATGCGCCGCGCCCTCGGCATGCCCAGCCAGAGCGTACAGCTCGACATCGACCGGCAGGCCGAACTTTTCGCGCAGAAGTTCGACATCGCCAAGCTTTCGGATCCGCAGGAGGTGGAAAAGCTGGTGCGCAAGTTCGTGGCGATTTCCGATGCGCTCGAGGGGGCGCAGACGGCGAGCAATGCCGCCGTTCAGCTCATGCAGGGGGCCGTCGCAGCGGGCGGGGGGCAATTCGTGCCGATCACGCTGGATATCTCTGCAATCAGTCTTTCGGGCCGCTCCGCCTATCGCTAGAGGCGGCCGCATCGGCGATCCCGATGCCATGGTGAAACTCCGCCTCCAGCCCCAGCGATCCGGCCAGCTCGTGCAGGATCGCGGCGAGATCGGTCAGTATCTCATGGGCAAGAGCGCGCTCGCTTTGCACGTGCACGACGATCCGCGAAATGTCGTGCAGGGCGTTGATCCGCAGCAGGCCGGAAAAGGGGAAGGAGATCTCCAGGAACACGTGGCTGCGCTGCGGCTGCCCGGCGGTTTCGGCGGGCTTTCTGCCCCAGTGCGACTGTTTGAGAGTGCCCTCGTGAAAGAAGGGCAGCGTCCAGCGCAGATAGGCCGGATCGTCGCCCGGGCGGGCGGCCGCCATGTCGAGAGCGGCGGTCGCGATACCGCCCAGGCGGCTGTCGCTGCGGCCGAAGCGGTTGTTTTGGGCGGCAGCGAGCCGGCGCAACGACCCGTCGCGCAGGACGAGCGGAAACAGCGCCGCGATAATGGAAAAGGCGGGGCTGGCCGCCTGGGGGAAAACGGCGCTGAGCGCCTGTGTCGCCTGGGCCTGCGCCGCTGCGGGCGAGGGGGTGACCGGCGCCATCCCGGAGAGCGCCAGCGCGAGCCGCGGCGTCCCGGCGGCCGGATCGCCGCCTCCCGGCAAGGCGCCGGTGACCGCCGGGCCCCTTGCGGCGGCAGCGTTGCCGGGGGTGGCGGGACGTATGCGCACCTCCTGACCGGAAACCGTCAGCTCCAGTGTGCTGCCCTGCGGCAGCGCCGCGCCCCCGGTGCGGATCGTCAGCAACGCATCGCCGGCCGAGATGCGCATACTGCCGTCGGCGAGCGAGGCGGCCACCGTGCCGCTGACCCATCCGCCGCGGGCCGGATGATCCGCCGCCAGAGCCGAACCCAGCGTGCCGCCGCCGCCCGCGAAGGGGGCGGAGCCTGTCGTCCCGGCGCCGGTTCCTGCCCGCGCGGCGATGCCCTGGCCGTTACCGGCCGGGCTGGCGCCGGAGGGGGGATCGAGCTTCATTCGATGAACTCGTCGTCGTCTTCGTTCAGCGGCAGCTTGATCTCCTCGTCCTCTGCCAGCTCCTTGGCATAATCGACCATGGCAGCCTGGGCGGCGCGCACCTCGCGTCCGCGCACCGGGCCCATCAGGCTCATCTCGTCGACGAGCATATCGCGCGACCGGGCAGGCAGGGCAGAGAGGAAATATTCCCGCACGTCCTTGCTGGCACCGCGCAGCGCCAGCGGCAGGGTATTGCCCGGCATCCCGCGCATAACCCGTGCCAGTCCGATCGTGTCGAGCCGGATCAGATCCTCGAAGGTGAACATCTTCTGCTTGATGGTGGCAAAGGATTCGGGCAGCCGCTCTTCGAGCCCCGGCGCCAGATGGTCGAAGGCGTCGCGATCGAGCTTGTTGAACAGATCGGCCATGCGCTGCTGCACTTCGGTGACCGAGGGCTGCGACGCGACGGACATGATGTCGCTTTGCAGCGTTTCCTCGATCTGGCGCAGCATATGGGTGGGAACCGCGTCCATGCGGATCATCCGCTCCACCACCTCCTGCATCATGTCGTTGCCCAGGAGCGGCAGAACCTTGGCTGCGACCTCGGCATCCACGTTGCTCAGAATCGCGGCGGCGGTCTGGGCGTGTTCGCCCTTCAGATAATTGGCGATGACACCTTCGTTGAGATTGCCGAAACGCTCCCACATGTCGCGCTCGATCAGCGGGCCGCGGATACCGTTCATGATCTCGGATACCCGCGCCTCGGGCATGAAGTTGCGCAGCATGTTTTCCGCGGCGCTGAAAGAACCGATCACGCCGCTGCCGTCGCGCACACTGGCCGAGAATTCGGCCATGACCTCCTCGACGACGGGGGCGGGGATGATGCCCAGCCCCGACATCGCCCGGGTGATGCGCTGAATGTCGGTTTCGTCGAGGCGCTGCATCAGTTCCGAGCCGCGCTGTTCGCCCAGGCACAAGAACAGGATCGCGGCCTTTTCCGGGCCTCGCAGCGCCTTGCTGCTGGTCGTGGTCGCGCGTTTCATTGCTGCCGCATCCGCATTGTCATGGCTCCGGGTTGCGGGGCGGCGCGGGGGCGCCCCCTTCGATCATCTGTGTTTCCTGCCGCGCCAGCCGGTCGAGCATGCGCGAAAGCAGCACGACCAGCAATGCGTCCGCGCGGCCGAGCGGCACGGGGGCGGTCCGGTCCATCCGGGCGATCACCTGCGCGAGCTGTGCCAGGTCGCCGGGCGCGGTCTGCCCCTCTGCCAGAAGCGCCAGCACCTGACGGCCCAGGGGGTGAAAGCCGAGTTCCTGAGCCAGCAGCCCGCCGAGCGTGTCGTCGCGGCCCACGGCGCCCGGCGGCGTGGGGAGGGTCGGCCGGCCCGTCATCCGGGCACCGCCAGCGGCAGATAGCTTTCCATCAGGCTGCCCGCGAGCATATACCAGCCGTCGATCAACACAAAGAATATCACCTTGAACGGCAGCGAGATCAGCACCGGCGGCAGCATCATCATGCCCGCGCTCATCAGCACGGAGGCAACGATCAGATCGATGGCCACGAAGGGCAGGTAGATAAGAAAGCCGATGGTGAAGGCCCGGCGCAGTTCGGAAATCATGAAGGCGGGAACCAGCTCTCCCCATGTTGCCTCATCCGCGGACTGGGGGAGGGGGACATCCTCGGCCGGCGCCGTTTCGGCCGCGTCGGGGTCGGGCGCGGCACCGCGCCGGGCAATGGCCTGAAAGAGCGCCATATCCTTGGGCCGGGTGTTGGCGAACATGAAGATCTTGAAGGGTTCGCCAACCCGCCGGACCGCCTGTTCCTCTGTGATCGCATTGGCCAGCAGCGGCTGAACCCCGCCCTCCCATGCGTCTTCCAGTACCGGCTGCATGACGAAGAAGGTCATGAAGAGCGCCATGCTCGTCAGGACCATGTTCGGCGGTGTCTGATTGAGCCCCAGCGCCGAGCGCAGCATGGACAGCACGATGACGAATCGGGTGAAGCTCGTCATCACCACCAGCAGCCCGGGCGCCACGCTGATGACGGTCATCAGCGCGATAAGCTGGATGATGCGCGCGCTGACCGTAGCGGTCTGCTCGGAGCCGGGGGCGCCGCCACCCAGCGCCCCGGAAATAGATTCGAGCAACCCGCCGGTGGTGGCCTCCTGGGCCGCGGCGGGACCCGTCGCCAGCCAGAGCGCCAGCAGCCCGAGACCCGCCGCCGCCGACATGGCGCACCGGCCCATATGCCGCCGCGCGATCAGCACCGCGTCTGCGCCGCGCGGGGCAGGGGGCGGCCCGCCATCATCTCAGAGATCCGAGACGTAGTCTTTGACGATCTCGGTCAGGGTCACGCCGATCCGGTCGTTGCCCACCTTGATGAGATCGCCACGGGCCACCAGCCGGTCGTTGATGACCACATCGACCGGTTCGCCGATCTTCTTGTCCAGCTCGATGACCGAGCCGCGGCTGAGCTTTAAAAGCTGGGCGATCGGCATCCTGGAGTGCCCCAGGATGATCTGGACGCTAAGTCCGACGTTGAACAGCGCGTCGATGTTGCGGCCGGCGCGATCCTGGCGCATCTGCTCTCCGACCATCGATTCGATCACCGTGCTGGCCTTGTCGTCGCGGCCGATTTCGGGAAACACCTCGTCGGTGTCTGCTTGGGCCCCGGCAATGGCCTCGGTTTTGACGGTCTGCGCCTTTGCGCTGTCGTCGGGCGCGGGATTCGGTTTGGAGCCGCCGGCGCCAGGGGTTTCCGTCGGTTTTTCAGACATGCTGATCGCTCCCCTTTGGGGTGGTGGAGGTGAATTCCGCGCGGCTCTTGCGCAGGGTGGCGAGAATGCGGCCGCAAACCGCCTCGAAGGAGTATTCCATGAAGCCGCTGTCCCACTGGACCTGGGCATCGCCGTCCGACAGCGCGGCATCGGCGGCCAGATCCAGCCGGTCGGCATGGCCGCGCGCGGCGGCAAGCGATTCTATGGACGGGCCGATCACCGCCAGGGCCGCGGGCGAAAGCCGGATGCGCAGCCTGCCCGAACCGAGCGCCATGCCCAGAGTCCGCCGGATCTGCTCGGCTGCCCGGTCGTGCGACCGGCTATGCAGAAACTCGGGGAAAACCTGCTGACAGATGGAAAGCGCGAAATCCAGGGTCTGGCGTTCCAGTGTCCGGCGGTGAGCATCGGCGTCTGCCAGCAGCTGATCGAGCCGCGGCGCCAACGCATCCAGCGCGGCCGCCCGCCGTGCATCCAGGGTCGCACGGGTTTCCGCGGTGCCCGAGGCATGGCCCTTTGCACAGCCGTTGGCAAAACCTTCGGCCCGGGCGCGTGCCGTGGCCTTTTCCATGTCCTCGCTCGTAAAGTAGGCTTCGGCGCTGCGCTCTTCGCGGCGCTGTTCCTGCTCCAGTTCCCGGTCGAAGTCGCGATTGAACACCGGATGCATCAGCTTGCCTCCTGCGCCAGCCAGGTCTGCAGGACCTTGAGCGACTCATCGGGATCGGAGGCAACGAGATCCTCCAGCGACGCCAGCGGCAGGCGGCTGACGCCCCCCTGGACAGAAGCGATCTGGATCAGGTCGCCGCCCTGGCCCCCGGACATGTCCACGACGCTGGGCGGGCCGCCGTTGAAGCCGTCGTCGTCCACGGAGTCCAGTGTCGCCACATTGCTGACGCGGGGTCCGCCCCCGGCCAGGGCCTTTTGTTCCTCCGCGCCGAGCGCATCTGCGTCCTTGCCGTTATCGCCGGGGGGCGGCAGCAGCAGCCGGGTGACAGGGCGCACGCCCAGCACCAGCACCAGACCCACGACCAGAAGCGCGAAGACGCCCCTGAGGATCGACATGATGTTGGCCGAGATTACCTCGCCCAGCGAAGTTCCGACAGGCTCTCCGACGTCCATCGAATAATCCATGAACCGCAGGCTATCGACGGACACCGCATCGCCGCGCTGCGCATCGTATCCGATGGCCGCCTGCACAAGCTGGCTCAGCCGGCCGAGTTCCTCGGCGCTGCGCTCCTCGTAGGCGACCGAGCCGTCGGACTGAACGTTGTAGATGCCGTTGACCAGCACCGCGACGGTCACGCGATCGATGCCGCCGGGTTCGCGCACCGTCTCGCTCTGGGTGCTGCCGACCTCGTAGTTTACGATCTCGTCGGTGGTGGCGCGCGAGGAGTTTGAACCTCCGGCGCCATTCTGGGCCAGAGCTTCGGGCAGGTTGTTGCCCACGTCGACGCTGGGCGCGCGGGTATCCTGATCCTTTACCGATTCTTCGCGGGTTTCGGTAGAACGGACCACCTGCTGGCTGGGATCGAAGCTCTTCTGCACGATCACCTGGCGTTCGGTATTCAGATCGACGCTGACCTGAACGCGGGCGTTGCCTGCACCCACCCGGGCGGTCAGGATGCCCTCGATATTGCGGGCCATGCGCTCTTCGATCGAAGAACGCACCGATTGCAGCGTCACCTCGGCCGAGCCCTCTTCCTGGCCCAGGATGGTTTCGCCGCTTGCCGAAAGCACCGTGACCCTCGCCGCGTCCAGATCGGGAACCGCGGCCGCAACCAGCGCGCGGATCGCCAGCCCCTGGCGGCGCGAGATGGTGCTGCTGGCCCGGCCGCGCACGATCACCGAGGCGGTCGGCTCGGGGCGGTTGCGCGAAAATGCCTCGCGCTCGGGCAGGACCAGATGCACCCGCGCCGCGTCGATCCCCTCGATGGTCTGGATAGAACGCGCCAGCTCGCCCTCCAGCGCGCGAAGCCGCGTAACACGCTGCATGAAGCTGTTCATTCCCAAGCCGCTGGCATTGTCGAAAAGCTCCCAGCCGGGAACGCCGTCTTCAGGCAGCCCGCCGGCCGCGAGCGCCATGCGGGCGCGCGGAATGTCCTCCTGCGGCACGCTGACCACCGATCCGCCGCCCGACAACTCCACCTGAAACCCCGCCTGTTCCAGGGTGGTGACGATCTGCGAGGCGCCTGAAGGCGTGAGTTCGGAGTAAAGCGGCGCGAAGGTCGGCCGCATAACGGTCGAGACGCCGAAGAACAGCGCCGCCATCAGCCCCAGCCCGGTGCCGCCGAGAATCAGCAGCCTGGTTCGCCCCAACGATGTCAGATTGTCCAGGATCTGCTTCACACCCTGTTCCTCGGTCTAGCCCATCTAATCTTAAATTACTCCGATCTATACTTGTAAATCAAGAACACAATCAAAGTTTATACTTGCTTAGCCTTTAGATACTTGGGATATTGATCGTGAAAGTATCCTTAACTCTTCTTGGGACCGATGGCACAGGCAAAGGCGCAGGGAAAAGGCTCGGAATCCGGAAAGTCGCTGGGAATGCGGCTCGGGTTTCTCCTGCTTGTGGCGGCGCTGTCGCTGGGCGCACTGGTGGGCGGCCTGGCCGCTGCGATCGGCATCGATGCCCTGACCGCGCTTTTCACCGGCGGCAAGGAAGCCACAGTCATGGAAGAGTCCGAGCCGGAAAAGGAAGAAGGCTACGGCAAGGATAAAAAGGCCGCGAATACCGTGGCCGTCATGCCGTTCAAGGAGATCATCGTGAACGTCACGGCGGTGACCGCCACCGGGCGCAAGACCTCGCGGTTTCTGAAGCTCAACCTCGCGGTGGTCTACGACGAGAGCATCGAAGGCGCCTCTCGGGTGACCGAACGCAAGCTGTTCATGCGCGACGCCTTTCAGGACTATCTGCGCCAGCTGACGGAGCGCGATCTCCAGGGGACCGCCGGACTCGTCACGCTGAAAAGCGACCTTCTGCGCCGGGCCCGCGCGATCTCCGGCAGCGATGCACCGCGCGAAATGCTGATTTCCGATCTGGTGATCCAATGAGAGGGGCCGGGGAATGACCGTGGACGAGCTCGAAGGAAAGCAGGCAGAGACCCGCGCCGCCGCGGGCACGGATCTGGCCGAGGCCACGATCGAGGAACAGATCATCCGCATGGCGACGCTGAATTACGACCGGCTGCCGATGCTGGAAGTGATCTTCGACCGCTATTCCCTGTCGCTGGGCGGTGCGCTCAAGAGCTACACCGCCGCGGCCACCGAGGTGGAACTGAGCGATTTCTCCTATATGACCTGCACGGAGGCGCTCGACAGTCTGAAAGCGCCGATGTTTATCGCCGTGGGCCATACCGTCCTGTGGGAGGGGCCGCTGGTGCTGGCGGTGGAGCCGGAGCTGCTGTTCGCGGCGCTGGAAATTATGCTCGGTGGACGGTCCGCCGTGCCCAATGACTGGACCCCGCGCAATTTCACGGCGATCGAGCGGCGCCTGGGCCAGCAGCTTTGCGAGGTCACGCTCAACGAGCTGACAGAGGCGTTTGCACAGCTGGCGGAGGTGCCGCTTGCCATCGGATATGTCGAGAATTCCGCACAGTCGATCGTGCTGGGCCCCCCGAGCAACCCCTGTGTGCGTGTCACCCTCGACGTGAAATTCGAGGGCCGCGGCGGGACGATCACCTATATCATTCCCTACAACACGCTCGACCCGGTCCGGCCGATTCTGATGCAGCCGTTCCTGGGCGGCAAACTGGGCGGCGACGATAGCTGGCGCGCCGAGCTGGACCAGAAGCTCAAGACCACCACCGTCACGCTCAACGCCGTCCTGCACGAACTCGAACAGCCGATGAGCAAGGTTCTCGCCTGGGAGCCGGGGCAGCTTCTCGATCTGGGAATATTCACCGATCACGAGGTTTGCGTGACCTGCGGGGGGCGGCCCATGTTCCGTGCCGCAATGGGGCGGCGGGCCAATCAGTCGGTGGCCCTGCGGATTACCGAAGAATTCACGCCAAAAGAGGAGGCGAAGGATGATGGCGCTTTTGATTGATGGGGTGATCCTGACCCTGCTGGCCGGGACGCTGGGATATGCATTTCTGGTCGATCGGCGGGTCCGGGCGCTGATGGCCGCGTTGGAGGATCTGCGTCCCATGGTCGGCCAGTTTTCGGCGGCGGTGGACAAATCCGAGACATCGGCGCGGGCGATGGTGGACGCCGCCCGCCGCAATATTGAGAGGTCCCAGCCGGTTCTGCGCAGCCCCGCGCAGCAGAGCGCGGAGAGCGGGCCGCAGGCGCCGGCGCCTCCTGCCGCAACCTCTGCTGGGGGAGCGCCGCTCTTTTCGTCGAGCCGCGGCCGGGACGTGCCGGGCGGCGTCACCCGGGTGCGTGGAAAATCCGACATGGTGCGCAGCTTCTTCGAGGCGAGCCGGAGCCGGAGCGCATGAGCCGCCGACCGAGACCGTTGCATGTCATGCTGGCCGCCCTGGCGGTCGCCGGGGTGCTGAAGGCGGGGCTGGCTTTGGGGCCGGAGTTTCTCCCCGGTGCGGCCCGGCTGCTTGAGGGGTTGCCGGATCTTTCCGCCCAAGCGCAAACCGCCACCAAAACGGGTGAGCCCAAGGGAGAGCCGGAGGCGGATTCCCCGCTCACAGCAGAGGCGACCTGTCCGACCCCCAAGGAGATGCTGGACGCGATCGCGCTGGAGCGCGAGCTTCTCGAAAGCCAGAAACGCCAGCTCGCACAGCGCAAATCCGAAATCGAATTGGCGGCCGAAAAGCTCGATATCGAAACGGCGCGGCTGACCGATCTGAAGGAATCGATCGACAACCTGCTGGCCTCTGTCGAGAAGTCCCGTGCCACCGATGTGGAGCGGCTGGTCAATCTCTACCGCAACATGAAGCCCAAGGACGCCGCCGGGATCATGGACGAGCTGGATCTAGAGGTATCGGTCATGGTCTTGGCGAATATGACCGAACGCGAGGCCGCGCCGATCATGGCGCAGATGCGCCCGGTGCGGGCCCGCGCGATTTCCAAGGTGATTCTGGAGCGTTCCAAACTGCCGGGCGATCAGCGCCTGGAGGGGCTGAAGATCCGCTAGGGCAGCGGGCGCGCCGGATCCTAGTCCGCCTGACGCAGCGAAGAACCCGCCGGAGGCTTGCGGCGGATGTTGCGGCGCAGATCCATAACATAGCCGATGATTTCCGCCACCGCCTGCCAGTGTTCGACGGGCACCTGTTCGTCTACCTCGACCACGGCGTGCAGGGTCCGGGCGAGGGGGCGGTTCTCTACGATGGGGATCTCGTTCTCGCGGGCGATGCGCCGGATCTGGGCGGCCATCAGGTCGGCGCCTTTCGCCACGCAGACGGGCGCGCCGTCCACGCCGAGTTCGTATCTGAGCGCCACGGCGAAATGGGTGGGGTTCGTCAGGATCACGGTCGCGGTGGGCACAGCCGCCGCGATCCGCTGACGCGCGCGTTTGCGCCGCAGATCGGCACGCCGGGCCTTGAGCTGCGGATTGCCCTCGCTCTCCTTGTGTTCGTCGCGGACCTCGCGCCGGCTCATGCGCTGCTTTTTCATCCATTGCGCCCGCTTCCAGATGATGTCGGCAATCGCGACCGGCGCCATGAACGCCAGTGTCGCGATCAGCATCTTTGCCACCGCCTGGCGCGTGTATTCCGGCAGCATCTCCGGCAGGAAGTCGGTGCCCTGCCAGATACCCGCCACAGCGTCGCGGGTCACGATCAGCGCGATGACCCCGATCACCAGGACCTTGGTCACGTTCTTGAGGAATTCCACCAGGGTTTCGGCCGAAAACTGTTTCTTGAGGCCGGAGAGCAGCGAGATCTTGGACATCTTGGGCCGCAGCCGCTCTGCCGCGACGGTGGTTTCGCCCTGAATGAGCACACCGAAAACCGCGCCCAGAATGATCAGCAGAAAAAAGGGCGCCACGACCCATGCCAGGTCGAGCGACAGCGCGCCGACCATGCGCCCCATGTCGGACAGGCCAGCCGCGCCCTCGCCAATCCGCATCTGCCCCGCGGAACGGACCGGTCCGCTCAGCACCCCCGCGAGCTGCGGACCGATGAAGGGCAGGAAAAACACGGTGAGGACAAGGAGGGAAAAGACCGACATCAGGTTGCCCGTCTCGCGAGAGCTGGGAACGTCACCCTTTTGGCGAGCCTTTCGCAGCTTTCGCTCCGTCGGCTCCTCGGTCTTGCTGCTCTGGTCCTCTTCGGCCAAGGCTCCGTCCCCTTATCCGGCTGCCGCCCGTCAGATCGTGAATGTAGCGAACCAGTCGGCGAAACGCGACAGAAACCCGGTCAGCATCGAGGGCGCCCCCACCACCAGAACGAAAAGCCCCGCCGCGATCAGCACCGGTGCGGCGACGAAGAAGACCGGCAGCGTCGGCATCATCCGGTTCGCCAGTCCCAGGCCGGCGTTGAGCACCAGACCCATCACGTAAAAGGGCGCGGTCAGCGCCGTGCCGATGTAGAAGCTCGCCCCCACCGCCTTGACCGTCTGCTCGGCCAGATCGCCCGGCATGATGTCGCCGGGCGGAAACACCTCGTAGGACATGAGCAGCGCCTCGATGATGATGTAATGCAGATCGGTGACGAAGATCAGGGTGGTTCCGGCCAGCAGCAGCGCGGTGGCGATCATCGTCGCGCCTTCGAAGGCGCCGGTAGACGGCGCGAAGGCATTGGCCAGCCCCGAGACAGTGCCGATCTGGTAGCCGGCGAATTGCAGCGACAGCATGAGAATACGCGCCGCAACGCCGATCCAGAGCCCGACTGCCACCTCTATGCCCAGAACCGCGATCAGATTGACGCTTGTCTCGATCTGCAGCGGGCCCACGGGCGTCGCGGGAAACAGCGCGATGCTGAGCACCATCGCAAAGATCAGCCGGTGCCGGGGCGGGACGCTGGCATCCCCAAACCCCGGCATGAAGAGCATCACGCTGCCCATGCGGGCGAAAACGACGAAAACCCCGAGGACCTGAGCGGTGAGATAGCCACTGAGGTCCATACCTAGCTGCCGATCGTCGCCACCGTGCGCAACGACGCCTTGCGGTGGATCTCATTGTGGGAAATCACCTGGGTGAGGGGGCTGACCCGTTCCAGCATGGAGCGGACGAAACTGCGAACCTCGGGCGCAACCATCAGCGCGGGCCATTCGTCGTTCTGTGCGAAGACCTGGATCTGCTTTCGCGCCTCCAGCACGAATTCCTGCACGCGTTTGGGCGACATCAGGAAATTGCGCTCCTCGCCGTTGGTGCGGACCGCCTCGGTGAATTCCTGTTCCCAGGCGGGGGACATGACGATCACCGAAATGAACCCCGATTCGTCGGCCAGCCCCTGGCAGATCTGGTTGGCGAGCTTGCGGCGCACGTGCTCGGTGATGAGCGTGACGTTGGTGGTGGTCCGGGCCACCTCGGCGACGGCTTCTATGATCTGCGGCAGATTGCGGATCGAAATGCGTTCGGCCAGCAGAGCCTGCAGAACATGCTGCACCAAAATGGCGGGCGAGCTGGTGGAAATCTCCGAGATCAGCTTCTGGTAATTGCGGTCCATGTCATCGATCAGCTCCTGCGTGGCCGCATAGGTAAGAAGCTCTGGCATATGCTCCTTGATCACCTCGGTCAGATGGGTGGTGATCACGCTCTCCGGGTCGACGACCGTATAGCCCAGGCGCTCTGCCTCCGCCGCCACGGCCGTGTCCACCCAGACCGCATCGAGCCCGAAGGTCGGCTCCTTCGTCCGCTCGCCCGGCAGGTCGATGGGTTTGTCGCTGGGATTTATCACCATCATCGACCCGGGCCGGATGTCGCCGTGCACGGCCTCCACCCCCTGAACCAGGATGGCATAGCCGTTCGCCGGCAGGCTGGGCTGATCCTTGATCCGGACCGAGGGCAGCACGAAGCCGAAGTCCCGGCCGAAAAGATTGCGCAGGCTCTTGATCTTGCCGGGCAGGGCGGCGTCGGGGCGGCTGATCAGCGGGACTAGCCCCGCGCCCAGTTCCAGCCGCAGGTCGTCGAGCTTCATGGCCTCCTGCAGGCTGTCCTCGCCGGCCTTGGCGGTTTCGCGATCGGCGGCGGCGGCCTCTTCGGCTGCGCGGGCCGCGGCGCGGCTGGTCTGGCGTTCCATGACCAGCCCCAGACCCGCGAGCATCAGCCCGAGCGTCACGAACACCGGCATGGGAAACCCAGGCAGAAGCCCGATACCGAAAAGCAGCGCGGCGGCCATCCAGAGCGCCTTTGGAAACCGGCCCAGCTGGGCCAGAACCGCCTCGTTCGCGGCGCCCTCCGTGCCGCCTTTCGTCACGATCAGGCCGGCGGCGAGCGACACCACCAGCGCTGGGATTTGCGACACCAGCCCGTCACCGATCGTCAGCACCGTGTAGAGGTTCGCGGCGTCCCCCACGGTGAGGCCGTATTGCACCACGCCGATCAGGATGCCGCCGACGATGTTGATCAGGGTGATGATGATCCCCGCCACCGCATCGCCGCGCACGAATTTCGACGCACCGTCCATCGCGCCGAAAAACCCGCTTTCGTCCTCCAGCGTCTTGCGGCGGCGGCGGGCTTCCTCCTCGTCGATCAGACCGGCACCCAGATCGGCGTCGATCGCCATCTGCTTGCCCGGCATCGCATCGAGCGAGAATCGCGCCGAGACTTCGGCGATGCGGGTGGAGCCCTTGGTGATGACGACGAAGTTGATGACGACTAGGATCGCGAAAATCACGATGCCGATGACGAAATTGCCCCCGACGATGAAACGGGAGAACCCCTCGATCACGCCGCCGGCCGCCCCGGTGCCGGTGTGGCCCTCGCTCAGGATCAGCCGCGTGGAAGCCACGTTCAGCGACAGTCGCAGCATCGTGACCACCAGCAGGAGCGAGGGAAAGGAGTTGAAGTCGAGAGGCTTTGGAATCCACAGGGCCACCATCAGGATCAGGACCGACAGCGACAGCGAAATCGCGAGGCCGAAATCCAGGATCATCGGCGGCAGCGGCACGAACAGCATCGCCAGAACCAGCGTGACGCCGATCGCGAATGCGACGTCGCGGTTCGCGAGCCCGAGCGTGACCAGGCGCTGGTTTTTGGTGGCGGGGGAGCCTGCACTCATCTCGGGTCGTCCTCTAGAAGCTTCGGCTGAATTTGGGCAGCACCGGCTGCAGGTCGGCGCTGCTGTAGATGCTGCGGCGGCCGCCGCCGCCCAGGCCGGAGGTCCAGCCCCGCCGGTCCTGTGTGGCGGTCCCCGGAGCCTCGGGGGTCAGTGCGGCGAGCTGCACGAAACCCGCCAGCCCGTCGTTGGCAACCGCCACATTGCGCCGCAGCGACTGCAGATAGATGTCGCGCCGCTCCGGGCTGAAGGAGTGATAGGAGCCCGCCGCCAGCATCCAGTCGCCGGTGCGCCGCTGCAAATCGACCAGAAACCGCGCCGCGTAATCCACATTTTTTACCGGATCGAACCCGTCCGCCATGCGCTCGAAGGCATCGGGATGCCATCGCAGATTGACCTGCATGCAGCCCACGTCGATCGAACTGACGCCCTGGGCCTGACGGCGTGCCACCCAGGCCTCGGCGGCTGCGCGGCTCTCGAACATCCTGCCCTCTCCCTCGGCATTCACCGACCAGGGCCATATCGTAAGCGCGCCGCCCCGGGTGACGCCGGCCTCCTGCAGCCCGATCCCGAGCAGCAGGTTATTAGGGATGCCGTAACGCTCCTGGGCGCGCAGAATCTCCTGTATGCAGACGCTGCCGGACCGGGCCGGGCGCAGGGCCCGCTGCGGTGTCTTGCCCGAGGCCGCGACCGGCGCCTCGCTTGCCCGGTAGAATCCGTGCCAACCTGCCTGCGCCGACACCCCGGCCACCGATGCGACCAGCAGCGCCGCGCCGAGCCCCCCGGCCGCTATCCGCCCCCGCCCGCTCATAGCGACCCGTTGACGATGGCGTCAAAGATGGTGTCGGACAGGGCGTTGAGCGTGGCGTAGATAAAGGGCAGGGAGAAGAGCAGCCCCAGAAAGATCGCCACGATCTTGGGCACGAAGGTCAGGGTGATTTCCTGAATCTGGGTCAGGGCCTGAACGAATGCGATAATCAGCCCGACCCCGAGCGCCAGGGCCAGAACCGGACCCGAGGCCAGAAGAACCGCCCAGATCGTGTCCGACAGAATCGCATAGGTGTCTGCGGCGTTCATCCCTGTTGCTTCCCCCTGGAGCCGCCTTTACGGCAGGGCGCGGATCAGATCGGCATCCGCAGGATTTCCTGATAGGCCTCGACGAACTTGTCGCGCATGGACACGGCGGTGCGCACGGTCGACTCGAGCGCCAGCGTCGCCTCGACCACCTTCTGGGTGTCGGCCTCGCCCCGCAGGCCGGCCTGCACCGTGGCATCGGCCTCGCGCACGGTCGCCATCGCCTCGGAGGAGGCTTGCTTGACCAGTTCGGCAAACCCCTCGGTGCGGGGCTCGCCGGGCACTGGATGATCGAGCCGCGGGGCCGCCAGCTCCTGCGAGCTGCGATAGGCCCCGCGTGCGGCAGCCGACGATACCAGAGAGGAAAAATCAGCCATCCGCCGCTTACCTCAGAAGATCGATGATCTGGCTGCGCATCTTCCGCCCGGCCTCGAACATGTTCATGTTCGCCTCATAGCTTCGGGAGGCCTCGCGCATGTTGCTCATCTCGATGATGGGGTTAACGTTCGACACCTTGACGAAACCGTTCTCATCCGCGGCGGGATGTGCGGGATCCAGCCGCTCGGTGAAAGGTGTCTTGTCGCGGGTAACGTCGCGCACCTGGACGAGACTGTCGCCGGTTTCCCGGTCGATCATCTCCTCGAAGGAGACGAGCTTGCGGCGGTAGGGATCGGCGCCGGGGGTCGACCCGGTGGTGCCGGCGTTGGCTACGTTTTCTGCCACCACCTTCAGCCGCTGGCCTTGGGCCCGCATCCCCGCCGCGGCGATCGAGATTATGGATTTGAGCGATTCCATCCGTTAGCCCTCCGATCAGCGGTTGCCTGTGACCGAAAGGGTCAGCAGCTCGTAACCCTTCCGGTAAAGCTGTGCTGCAAGCTTGTAGCCTTCGGAGATCTCGCCGGCCTTGATGGTCTGCTGCTCCAGCACCACACTGTTGCCGTCGAGGGTCTCGCCCCAGCTCTTCTCGTCTTCTTCGACACGCACGCCGCCGGCCCCGACCCCGCGGGAAATATGTCTTTCGTCCGTCTTGGCGATTCGCGTGGCCCGCGTGTCATCCAGCAGGGCGGCGAAGGGGGTGACCTCCTTGGCCCGGAACCCTGGGGTATCGGCGTTCGCCACGTTTTCGGCCACCACCTTCTGGCGCGCGCCCAGCCATTCCATCCGGCGGGACGCCAGCTCGAAGAAAGATGTCGCAACGGGTTTCATAAAGAGTTCCTTTTGTCCTCCAACAAGGATAGCATGTATAAATCATGCTGACTACCGGATAGATTACATGCATACAGCATTTTCCGAGCTATCTACATTTGCAAGAACCTTGGGTGGTCCAAGAATAGCCGGAGAGGTCAGCGCCGTTCTCGGGCTCAGCCTGACGGTCAGCGGACTGGAACGCGCGGTGGGCATCGGACAGCGCTGCACCGTCCATGGCCGGCACGGCGTCGTCCTGGGCGAGGTGGTGGGCATCGACGCGCAGGGCACGCGGATGCTGCCTTTCGGCACGTGGGACGGGGTGGTCGCCGGCGACCGCGTCGAACTCAGCCCGATGGGCGAGACGATTCGGCCCGACCAGAACTGGATCGGCCGGGTGGTAAACGCCCTGGGCTTTCCCATCGACGGTGGCGGCCCGCTGCACGAGGGGGCGGAGCCGCGCAAGGTCAAGGCCGCCCCGCCCAATGCCTTTGCCCGGCGCCGGGTCGGTCCGCGTCTGGAAACCGGGGTAAAGGTCTTCGACGTCTTTACCCCGCTCTGCCGGGGCCAGCGGATGGGGGTTTTCGCAGGATCGGGCGTGGGGAAATCCACCCTGATGGCCATGCTCGCGCGCGGGGCCGAGGCGGATGTGATCGTCATCGGGCTTTGCGGCGAACGCGGCCGCGAGGTGCAGGATTTCATTCAGGAGGATCTCGGCCCCGAGGGGATGCGCCGCGCGGTGCTGGTGGTATCCACCGGCGACGAGCCGCCGCTGATGCGCCGTCAGGCCGCCTGGACCGCGACGGCGGTGGCCGAGCATTTCCGCGATCAGGGGCTGCAGGTGCTGTTGCTTGTGGACAGCGTGACGCGCTTTGCCACCGCACAGCGCGAGATCGGCCTGTCGGGGGGCGAGCCGCCCACGGACAAAGGGTATCCGCCCACCGTCTTTGCCGAACTTCCGCGGCTGCTCGAACGGGCCGGGCCGGGACCGGCCGGCAGCGGCGACATCACCGGCATCTATACGGTCCTTGTAGATGGTGACGACATGAGCGAGCCGGTGGCCGATACCGTGCGCGGCATCCTCGACGGCCATGTCGTTCTCAACAGGCGAATAGCCGAACGCGGTCGCTTCCCGGCCGTCGATCTGCAGCAGAGCATCTCGCGCATGCTGCCCGATTGTCATTCCGAAGTTGAATACGCGATCCTCCAGGCGGCGCGCCGGGTACTGGCCCGCTACAGCGACATGGAGGAACTGATCCGCATCGGCGCCTACAAACCGGGCTCGGATCCGGAAATCGACGCGGCCATCCGCTTTGCCGATCCCGCCGAGCGTTTTCTGTCGCAGCGCAAGCATCAGCGCCTGGGCGCAGACGAGGCCTTTGCAGAGATCTACCGTCTTCTCGCGGAGGCCGGGGTAGAGGTGGCATTGCCTCCGGAGGAACCCGCCGCCGAGGGGTGACACACACCACTTGACGGATTATATGTCAGTAGGAATGTGAAAGGGTCGCCACATGGCCATTACCGACTTTCAGAACGACGGGCTTTTCCAGCCGGAGCGGATCGCCGCGCGGCTGTTGACCACGCGGGACGAGATCGCGCGCACCGTGGGGCTGGGCCGGGATGCGGTCTCGCGCCGCGAACGGCTGCGTTCCGCCCGCACCCAGCGACGGCTGCGCGAAATGGTGGAGATCGTCAATCTTATGGCCCCGCGCCTGGGCGGGGCGGCGATCGCCTATGCCTGGTATCGCGCCGAGCCGCTCGACGGGTTCGACGGGATGACGGCCATGGATCTGGTTCAGGACGGGCATGCGGACTGGGTGCGCGACTGGATCGCGTCGATCGACGGCGGCGTGTTCGCCTGAGCATGGATTACGCCGGACCGCTGTTCCGCGCGCTTCATCCCTATTGGGCCGGCGAACCGCTGTCGGGTGAGGGCGCGCGCCGGCACGGAGGCCGGTTCAACCGCCGGGGGCGGGCGGCGCTCTATCTCGCCCGCGATTTCGACACCCTGCGATACGAGATCGCCCGCGGCGGCGCCTTTCAGCCGTCGGTCATCATAGAACTGGCCGCGGAGATCACCGGGCTTTTCGATGCGCGCGACCCCGGGGCCCTGGCCGGCGAGGAGCTGACCGCTCGCGATCTTGCCGATCCCGGCTGGCGGCTCCGGATGCATCAGGGCGGGCCGGTGCCCACCCAGGATCTGGCCGAGCGGCTGATCGCGCGGGGCCATTACGGCATGATGGTGCCCAGCTATGCGCGCGGGGCCCGGCCGGGCAGCCTCAACATCGTTCTGTGGCGATGGGAAGGGACCCCGTCGGTGCATCTGCGGGTGATCGACGACGATCACCGGCTGGGCTAGGGGCCGCACCCTGTCAGCCGCCGGCGGCGCCCCGCTCCCGGGCATCGAGCCAGGCGCGGATGATCAGGCGGTGGCGCACCCCGTCATAGCTCGGGAAATGACCGCCGTGCACCACACGCACCGGCAGGTCGTAAAGACGCACCATCGACGCATGATAGTCGGCAGGGTTCGAATGATAGGTGTCCTCGATGAGCGGCCCGTCATAGACGATGTCGCCCGAGAACAGGATCTGCGTCGCCGCCTCCCACAGTGCGATGCCACCGGGCGAATGCCCCGGAGTGTGGATCACTTCCAACTGCCGGTCGCCCGTATCCAGGATATCCCCGTCCTCCAGCAGTCGGGTCGGCGTCAGATGTGTATAAGAGAC
>FYBJ01001422.1_pt1 | contig 32250 bp, 29 predicted proteins | sample 1134611 | NCBI WGS metagenome assembly FYBJ01 (sample SAMEA104116008, study PRJEB20421) | marine metagenome | isolation source: marine
CGCCGCCCAATTCTGCTGTTTGATCCGTTCGGCCAGCACCAGATTAAATAACCAGCTGCGTGCTGCTGAGATAATCATACTACGCTGATTGCGTTTTTGCGGTGCCGGCCCACCCTGAAACCAGTCATCGGCTTTTTGCAGATTTAAACCCTCACGGCCAAAACGCTGTTCCGCAAAATAATTGGGTACACCCTGTTCAGAAATTCGTTGCAGGTTAGCTTGCCAGAGCGCTTTATCACCTTGCAGATCGGTCAAGCGCAATTTGAAATGATTTCCACCCAGAGCACCGCGTTTGAGTTTTTTACTGTGCCGGACCTGCTTTAAAACCTGCACTTCATCACTTTGCATTTGTGACCAGTCAGGTTCCGGCAGCCCCTGCAAATTGATGCTGAACCACTGGCAAGTCACCGCATGGCGGTCTTTTAAACCGGCATAACCCACGGCCACTGGTGACACTTTGGCAAAACGGGCAATCTGCTGCGCCAGCCAATCGGTGTTGGTGCCAATTTTTTGCACATATAACCAGACGTGGCTGCCCTCACCTTCAGGTTGAAACGGCAATTGTTCAGCCACCTGAAAATCACTGGCGGTAACTCGGATAGTGGCGCTGCAATCAGCAATATCGCCCGCTCTGGGCAGTGCACGGAAATCCATCATTAAATGCTGCGATCCCGCTCCAGTAATACCACTGCATGGGCAGCAATGCCCTCTTCGCGGCCCGCGAAACCGAGTTTTTCAGTCGTCGTCGCTTTAATATTGATAGCACTGGTCGCAATATGAATGTCTTCGGCCAGTAATTCACGCATCTGCGGAATAAACGGTGCCAGTTTCGGTTGCTCAGCAACTACAGTACTGTCGATATTGACCACCTGCCAGCCCAGATGATGTACATCAGCAATTACCCGCCGCAGCAAAATACGACTATCAATGCCAGCATAGGCATGATCGGTATCGGGGAAATGATGGCCGACATCCCACAAACCGGCAGCACCGAGAATCGCATCACATAAAGCATGGATCAAAACATCACCGTCAGAGTGGGCTTCCAGGCCCATGGTATGGGGAATGGTCACACCGCCAATAATCAGCTTGGGGCCTTCTTTAAAACGGTGAACATCATAGCCATGACCAATTCTCATACAGCATCTCCGCGTTGTTGTTGCAGATATAAAGCTGCCAGGGCTAAATCCTTTGGCAGAGTAATTTTGAGGTTATCGGCATGGCCTTCTACCATTGTCGGCTGATAGCCGGCATATTCCATCGCGCTGGCCTCGTCGGTGACTTTACACTGTGCCAGACGGGTTTGCTCAAGAGCTTTTATCAAAGGCTGCAACCGGAACATTTGCGGGGTGGCGGCACGCCACAGATTGTCACGGCTGACGGTTTCAATGATGCGATTTTGCGGGTCGACTCGTTTGACCGTTTCCGTCACTGGCACACCGAGAATACCGCCCACCAGATCTTGCGAAAGTTCAGCCAGCATGCGGTCAATATCACTATCCCGCAGGCATGGACGCGCGGCATCATGGACCATCACCCAAGGATCACTATCATCAATATTTTTTAAAAAATTGAGCGCATTCAATACAGAGTCGGCGCGTTCGACACCACCGGCAGCACGGTATAACGGCCAGCTTTCAGGAATTGCTAATAACGACCAGAAGGGATCATTATCGGCAACCGCAACAACCACACCGGCAATCTGCGGATGACTTATCAGCCGCTCCAGCGTGTGCATGATGACCGGTTTATCACACAGGTTTAAATACTGTTTTGGCCGATCTGCCTGCATACGGCTGCCATTGCCGGCAGCCGGCACAATCGCCCACACCTGCTCAGTCATCTTTTTCAGGTTCGATAACGTGGAAAAAGGTTTCGCCGGGTTTGACCATACCCAATTCGCTGCGCGCTCTTTCTTCGAGCGCATCGAGACCGCTTTTTAAATCAGCAACCTCGGCGGCCAGCACTGCATTACGTTCTGCTAATTTCTCATTATCCTGACGCTGTTTTTCCACAGCATGGTGCAAACGCAACAATGATGGTAAGCCATCATGACTCAGCCAGAGCCGATACTGCAAAACCACCAGAATAGCGATCAGCAAAATCATCACCGGCTTCATGGCCTAACCTGCATCAGCGTTGGAAAGCCTTCATGCCCGGATAATAGGCACTGCTGCCCAGTTCAGCTTCGATACGCAGCAATTGATTGTATTTAGCAACACGATCAGAACGTGACAATGAGCCCGTTTTGATTTGACCACATTGGCTGGCAACCGCCAGATCAGCAATAAAGGTGTCTTCGGTTTCACCACTGCGGTGAGACATGATAGCGCCATATTTTGCCGCTGCCGCCATGGTCAGTGCATTTTGCGTTTCAGTCAGCGTGCCAATCTGATTCAGTTTAATCAAAATAGCGTTGGCGATATTTTGATCAATGCCTTTTTTGAGAATTTCGGTATTGGTCACAAACAGATCATCACCCACCAGTTGCACATTAGCACCGATTTTATCAGTCAGATATTTCCAGCCGGCCCAGTCGTTTTCATCCATTCCATCTTCAATACTGATGATCGGATATTTGCCAACCCAGTCAGCCAGCAAATCGCCCATTTGCTCAGCGCTCAAACGTTTGTTTTCTGATTGCAGGAAATACTCACCATCTTTGTGGAATTCAGAACTGGCCACATCCAGCGCCAGCATAATGTCGCTGCCTGCTTTATAGCCAGCGTTATCAATGGCTTGCAGAATCAGCTCAATGGCTTCTTCATTGGATTTTAAATCCGGAGCAAAACCACCCTCGTCACCCACAGCGGTATTCAGACCTTTTTTATTCAATACCGCTTTCAGGGCATGGAAAATTTCGGTACCGGCACGCAAGGCTTCCGAAAAGCTCGGCAAACCCGCCGGAATGATCATAAACTCTTGAAAATCAACGCTGTTATCAGCATGTGAACCACCGTTGACAATATTCATCATCGGTACTGGCAGAGTACGGGCGTTGTCACCACCAAGATAACGATACAAAGGCAGGCCACTTTCATCAGCACCGGCAACAGCGTTAGCCAATGAAACTGACAATAAGGCATTGGCCCCGAGTCGTTGTTTATTAGCCGAACCATCGGTATCAATCAGACGTTGGTCCAGCGCAGCCTGATCATTGACATCCAAGCCAATGACCGCAGCTCGCAGCTCGTTATTAACGGCGGCAACCGCTTTGGTAACGCCTTTACCGAGATAACGGCTTTTATCACCGTCACGCAGTTCTACAGCTTCACGTTCACCCGTTGAGGCACCTGATGGCACTGCCGCACGGCCCATGGCACCGCTGGCCAGAATGACATCGGCTTCAACAGTTGGGTTACCGCGTGAGTCCAGAATTTCCCGGGCCCGGACATCAATAATTTTGCTCATTTCGCTCTCCGCTCAATCACCGGTTATGGCCGGCTTGCTCGTTATAAATACTGATCTTCAATAAAATCTTGTTGTTTGACGCTGTGGTCAATCGCCACCAGTGTCTCTAATAATGCCTGCATTTGCCCTAATGGCCAGGAATTCGGCCCATCGCTCAAGGCTTTTTCCGGGTCTGGATGGGTTTCCATAAAGATCCCGGCAATACCACTGGCCACGGCCGCTCTAGCTAAAACCGGTACAAACTGGCGTTGCCCACCACTTTTACCGCCCTGACCACCGGGCTGTTGTACCGAATGAGTCGCATCAAATACCACGGGGCAATCCATTTGCCGCATAGTGGCCAAACCACGCATGTCCGATATTAAAGTGTTATAGCCAAACGAGGTGCCACGTTCACAGAGCATGATTTGCTGATTGCCGGTTGACTTGGCTTTGTCGGCAACATGAATCATGTCCCAGGGTGCTAAAAACTGGCCTTTTTTGATATTAACCGGTAACCCCTGACTGGCGACGTTGACAATAAAATTAGTCTGGCGGCACAAAAACGCCGGCGTTTGCAGCACATCAACGACGCTGGCAACCTCATTAAGCGGTGTGTCTTCATGCACATCGGTCAGCATCGGTAAGTTGTAATGTTTTTTGACTTTTTCCAGTACTTTCAGACCGGCTTCGAGACCCGGTCCACGGTAGGTTTTGGTCGATGTTCGGTTGGCTTTATCGAAAGACGACTTATAAATCAGATTGATACCTAGCGAGTCACAAATTTCTTTTAACTGACCGGCGACATCCATGGTCATTTGTTCGCTTTCAATGACACAAGTGCCGGCGATTAGAAACAGTGGCTGTTTACCACCCACTTCAAAGCCGCATAAATTCATCAGTGTTGTCCCCGCTGGCTGCGATTAGCATTGGCAGCATTGATAAAGCCTTCGAATAACGGATGGCCATGGCGCGGCGTTGAGGTAAATTCTGGATGGAACTGACAGGCAACAAACCATGGATGACCGGGGATTTCGATCATTTCGGCAAGACTGTTGTCTTGCGACATCCCTGAGAACACTAAGCCGGCTTGTTCCAGCTGCGTTTTGTAGTTGTTATTAAATTCATAACGATGGCGGTGACGCTCGATAATTTCCGGTTTACCGTAAATTTCGCGCGCTTTGCTGCCTTCGGTCAGCACACAGGGATAACCACCAAGACGCATGGTGCCGCCCAGATCGGAATCTTCACTGCGCTGTTCAACGCTGCCATCTTCTTTTTGCCATTCGGTAATCAGGCCAATCACCGGATGCGGCGTATTTAAATCAAATTCGGTACTGAAAGCACCGTCAAGTCCGGCTTTATGTCTTGCGTATTCAATGACTGCTACTTGCATACCCAGACAAATCCCCAGATAAGGGATATTGTTTTCGCGGGCATATTGAGCGGTGCTGATCATGCCTTCAACACCACGTTTGCCAAAACCGCCCGGTACCAGAATAGCGTCCATCCCTTTGATGCAATCAGTGCCCTGCTTTTCAATCAGCTCTGAATCAACATAATGCACGTTAACTTTGGTGCGGGTGTGAATGCCGGCATGAATTAATGACTCTGACAGAGATTTATAAGCCTCAGTCAGTTCCATGTATTTGCCAACCATGGCAATATCGACTTCATGCTGCGGGTTACTCAGACTTTCATAAACTTGTTGCCACTGACTCAAATCGGCCGGTTTGGCATCAATGCCCAGTTGTTTGACAACAATGTCATCCAACCCCTGACGGTGCAGTTCCATTGGGATTTTGTAGATGCTGTCAACATCGACACACGATACAACCGATTTTTCCGGCACATTGGTGAACAAAGCAATTTTACGGCGCTCAGATTCCGGTAACGGTCGATCCATCCGACATACCAGCACATCCGGCTGAATACCGATAGTGCGCAGTTCTTTAACCGAATGCTGGGTCGGCTTGGTTTTAATTTCACCCGCTGATGCGATATAGGGAACCAGTGTCAGGTGAATGAACAGTGCTCTGTCCCGGCCCAGTTCTGTGGCCATTTGCCGGATCGTTTCCAAAAACGGTAAAGACTCAATATCACCGACCGTACCGCCGATTTCAATTAAGGCAACATCGGCATCACCAGCGCCTTCATAAATGCAGCGTTTGATTTCATCGGTGATATGCGGAATAACCTGCACGGTATTGCCGAGATATTCGCCGCGGCGTTCTTTACGAATGACATTTTCGTAGATTTGACCGGTCGTGTGGTTGTTACGGCTGGTCATATCGGCATCGATAAACCGTTCGTAATGACCCAAATCCAGATCAGTTTCTGCACCATCTTCGGTGACAAACACCTCACCGTGCTGCAGCGGGCTCATGGTGCCCGGATCGACGTTAATATAGGGATCAAGTTTGACGAGGGTGACTTTTAAGCCACGAGCTTCCAGAATGGCTGCCAACGATGCTGCTGCGATGCCCTTACCAAGGGACGATACAACACCACCAGTGACAAAAATAAATTTAGTCATATATCGGAGAGTTCAACTTTTCTAGGCAGGCCGGAATGGCAGCGCGCAAATAAGCACATAAAGTATCAGAATTGCCCCTGCCGCTCAATCAAAAATCTGTGACATCAGCCATACCGACAGTTGGCCACCAGCCTGTTTCACCAGAAGCTGCAATGGCTGTTTCACTGACCGCAAAGCCACTCACAGCAACCAGTTCTGCACTGGCAAACAACAGTGGGATCCGCTTACGTTGCCATGGCGGCACCTGCCAATTCTGCAGACAGTTCTTCAAATCATGATGTTGCAAATGGCCAGCCAGCTGAATTTTTTCGCCGCCTTGCCGGAAACGCACGGTCAGCCCTCGTTTAATAATGGCTAACGACATACCGCCTGATGCGACTGGCTGCCAGTTTAAGTACTGTCCGTCAGGTAATAACAGCGACTCGGGGGCATGTAAGGTTTGCTGCCAGTCAGCCACTATCGGCGGCAATTTTTGCTGTATATATAACCTGCCGGCAAAACGCCGCGCCTCAAGCTCAGACCATTCAACCAATGGCTGTGCATCAATTTTGGCCGCGCACACTTCATCCAGCATGCGCTGCAAAACTGCTGTTGTCGGTAACGGCATTAACAGTTGATGTAAAAAACTGCGCAGCGCATTGCGTTGTCTTGCCGGCGACAATGTCAGTAAGGCCTGACAATTCAGACTTGCAGTTGTTTTATCTGCATCTGCTGTCTGTAAATCGGCCACGGCCAGTTCATCAAGCAGACTTTGTGCTTCGTTTAAATGTCCGGCGCTACGGCTCAACGTTTGGTTGAGTGCCGGCCAGCGTTTTTGTAACAGCGGCCAGATTTGCTGGCGCAGGTAATTGCGTTGAATGGAAATATCGTCATTGCTGGGGTCATCAAGATATTCAAGCTGATGATAACGGGCATATTCGGCGAGCGTCGCTCTGTCGATATCCAGTAATGGCCGGAGAATAGTCATGGTTTGCCAGTCAGATGCAAATGCCATTGCGGATAAACCGCGATTACCCGCGCCACGCAGTAATTGCAGCATCAGCGTTTCGGCCTGATCCTGCTGATGTTGGCCTGTCAGCAGCAATGCCTTCTTACCAATATGTTTGGCAATTGCATCATAACGGGCTTGTCGGGCAGCGGCTTCCAACCCCAGACCATGCACATTCACATCGACCTTAATCGTCGTGAAAGGTAAATCCAGGGCGTTAGCAAACTGCTGACAATGCAGCGCCCAGTTATTAGCTTCGGCATGTAACTGATGATTAATGTGGATGAGTTTTAGTGGCAACCTCGGCATTTGGCTGGCCAGCAAATGCACCAGCACGGTCGAATCCAGACCGCCACTGAATGCCAGCCACAGAGGCCGGATGTCCAGATAAGGCTGTAATTTTGCGAGGATCGGCTGCGCGTCAATATTCACGCAGCAAACTTACCCCTCGAATGCGCCGTATTCCATCAGGCGTGCCTGACGGCGTTTGACCAGATCATCGATCGGCATTGCCTGCAATTGCTTAAGCTTGGCACTGAGAGATTTTTTCAGATTGCTGACCATCAATTCCATATCACGATGTGCGCCGCCCAACGGTTCTGGGATAATTTCATCGATTAATTTCAATGATTTCAGCCGATCTGAAGTCACCCCCAGCGTCGCTGCAGCGTCAGGGGCTTTTTCAGCACTCTTCCATAAAATAGATGCACAGCCTTCCGGCGAAATAACGGAATAAATGCTGTATTGCAGCATCATTAAATGATCGTTAACACCCACCGCCAGCGCACCACCGGAGCCGCCTTCGCCAATGACAGTACTCAGAATAGGCGTTTTTAACTGTGCCATTTCAAACAAATTACGGGCAATCGCTTCACTCTGACCACGTTCTTCAGCACCGATACCGGGATAAGCACCGGGCGTATCAATAAAAGTTAATACTGGCAGATTAAAACGCTCAGCGAGCTTCATAATCCGCAGCGCTTTGCGATAACCCTCAGGCCGTGGCATGCCGAAATTACGGGCGACTTTTTCTTTGGTATCGCGGCCTTTCTGATGACCGATAACCACCACCGACTGGCCGTTAAATCGGCCCATACCGGTCACCAGCGCAGCATCATCAGCATAGGTTCTGTCGCCGTGCAGCTCTTCAAAATCGGTGATCAGATGTTTGATGTAATCCAGGGTGTATGGCCGCTGCGGATGGCGGGCCATTTGCGTGACTTGCCAGGGCGTTAAACCCGAAAAAATCGACTTGGTCAGGGATTCGCTTTTTTCCTTGAGCTTCTGAATTTCTTCGGTGATATTAAGATCAGTGTCGTTGCTCATATAACGGAGCGCATCAATTTTCGCTTCCAGCTCAGCAATCGGCTGCTCGTAGTCAAGGAAATTTAACTGCATTACAAAAAGACCCGTTGTTTTTCAAATTAGGTGAATTATACACATTCCGCCGCCGGCGCTTTCAGCTGAGAATCAATTCGCTGTCGACATCTTTGTCGTCATGGCTGGCATTAAGACGGATTTCCAGACTTAAATCGTTACGCGAATCAGCGTTGCGTAGCGCTTCTTCTTCGGTGATTTTGCCGGTCTGATACAGGTACAACAGCGCCTGATCAAAGGTAATGGTGCCCGGTTCACTGCTTTCTTTCATGGCTTCTTTAATGCCGCTGATATCACCTTTGCTGATGAGTTCGCGGATAAATGGCGTTGATAACATGACCTCAACAGCCGGCACCAGCAAGCTGTCTTTGGCAGGCAGCAAACGCTGCGAAACAATCGCCCGCAAGTTCAGCGACAAATCCATCAACAGCTGACGGTGCATCACTTCCGGGAAGAAGTTCAAAATACGATCCAGCGCCTGGTTAGCATTGTTAGCATGTAAGGTCGCCAGACATAAATGACCAGTTTCTGAGTATTGAATGGCGTGTTTCATGGTTTCCATATCACGGATCTCACCAATCAGGATGACATCGGGCGCTTCCCGCAGCGCATTTTTCAGCGCATTTTCATAAGATAAGGTATCAATACCGACTTCACGCTGCTGAACGATAGATCGCTCATGGTGATGGACAAATTCCAGCGGATCTTTAATGGTCAGAATATGTGAGTTGGAATTACGATTGCGGTGGCCAATCATTGCAGCGAGTGTTGTTGATTTACCACTGCCGGTTGAACCGACCACCAGAACCAGTCCACGTTTTTCCATAATCACATTGCCAAGTACTTCCGGCAGATTCATTTCCTGAAAGTCAGGAATATGAGTGCGGATAAAGCGGATCACCATCGACACTTCACCGCGCTGCCGGAAAATATTGACCCGGAAACGTCCGACCCCCGATAACGGCACGGCAAAGTTCATTTCCATGGTTTCTTCAAATTCTGCCGTTTGATCGGCATTCATCAATGAATAAGCCATTTCCTTAACCTGACCCGGTGCCAGTTTTTTATCACCAACCGGGCGAATCACCGCCTGAATTTTGATTTGCGGTTCGGTACCGGTGCAGAAAAACATGTCAGAGGCTTGTTTTTCGGCCATTAACTTCATGTAAGGGGTCATGTCCATGCGCTTCGCTCCGTTGTTTTTAACAACCTGTTTTTATCGGTTTAATCGTACACGCTTCATCATAAGCTGACGATCATTTGCACTTATCTGTTAATAACGGACTGACACTGCCGCACTGTCGGCCAGATCCGTCAGCGCTTTCAGCAAAGTATCCGTCGGTGTTACCTGCCAGTCACTACCGAGCTGAATCAGCACTTCCGCTTGCTGGTTACGATACTGCAATTCCAACGGCATGACACCGCCGGCAAACGGTGCAATCAGTCCTTGCAACCTAGATACCCAATCCGGATCTTCCGGCGGGTTAATAGTCAGTTTTAAAGCTTTGCCAAACAATTCACGGGCTTTTTGCATGTCATAAACCGACTCGGCAGTCGCCGCCAGACCACCGGTAAAATTATCCTGACCAATCTTGCCCTGCACCACCACCAATTTATCGGGCTGCAGCACATTCTGATATTGCTCATAAACATCGGCAAACACACGAACTTCCAGACGGGCAGTCTGATCATCCAGCGTGATAAACGCCATCCGGCTGCCGTTTTTGGATTTCATGGTACGGATCGCCACAATCAGCCCGGCCGTTAACACCGGTTTTTCATTACGCTGATAACCTTTGGACTCCGGCGCATCCAAATCGGCAATTTTTTTCGGGATAAACAAACTCAGTTCGTGGGCAAAACGATCAATCGGATGACCGCTTAAATACAATCCTAATGTCTCTTTTTCGGCCAGCAATAATTGCTCTTCTGACCAGGCCGGCACCTCTTCAAGCTTATCGGTTGCATGACCTTGCTGCGGGTCCGGCGCCGATAAACCAAACATATCATTCTGGCCACTATCGGCATCACGCCGATGTTGTTCAGCGATTTGTAATGCGCGGCTGAGACTGGCTTCAAGGCTGGCGCGATGGCCTCCCAGTGAATCAAAAGCACCGGATTTGACCAGTGACTCCATCACCCGGCGATTGATTTTTTTCAGTTCCACCCGCCGGCAAAAATCAAACAGGCTGGTAAACGGCTGCCCATATTCACGCTCGGCAACAATGCCGGCCAATGCTGCTTCACCCACGCCTTTAATCGCTCCCATACCGTAGCGGATGGTATTGGCATCTTCGACCGTGAACTTGATTTTGCTGTGATTCACATCTGGTGGCAAAACATTCAGTTTCATGTCGCGGCATTCGTCAATCAGGCTGACGATTTTGTCAGTGTTATCCATATCAGCCGACAAAACCGCTGCCATAAACGCCGCTGGGTAATGGGCTTTCAGCCAGGCAGTTTGATAGGCGACCAGTGCATAAGCTGCCGAATGCGATTTGTTAAAACCGTATTCGGCGAATTTTTCCATCAAATCAAAAATCGGCCCGGCCTGGTTTTCATCAATGCCACGCTTTTGCGCGCCTTCCAGAAAAATCTGCCGTTGTTTGGCCATTTCTTCCGGTTTTTTCTTACCCATCGCCCGACGCAGCATATCGGCACCGCCCAGGCTATACCCCGCCAGCACCTGAGCGATCTGCATGACCTGTTCCTGATAGACGATAACGCCGTAAGTCGGCTTTAGCACTGGTTCCAGATCCGGATGCGGATAATCGACTTTGGCGCGGCCATGTTTACGGTTAACAAAGTCATCAACCATGCCTGATTGCAGTGGCCCCGGCCGGAACAGTGCTACCAGAGCGATAATTTCTTCAAAATTATCCGGTTGCAGGCGTTTGATCAGCTCTTTCATGCCCCGCGATTCCAGCTGGAATACCGCGGTGGTTTCACAACGTTTCAGCAAATCGTAGCTGGCTTTATCATCTAGCGGCAAATTGGCAATATCGATCTTGGCGAAATCTTCCGGTGACAGTAGCGTTTTCAAATTATTGACCGCCCAGTCAATCACCGTCAGCGTTTTCAGACCGAGAAAGTCAAACTTAACCAGGCCAACACTTTCCACATCATCTTTGTCGTATTGCGACACCAGACCGGCGCCGTTTTGTTCACAATACAGCGGTGTGTAGTCTGTGAGTTTTTTCGGCGCAATAACCACGCCGCCGGCATGTTTACCGACATTACGAGTCAGGCCTTCCAGTTGCAGCGCCAGATCAATCAGCGAGCGAACCTCTTCTTCCTTCTGATAGCGCTCTTTGAGTTGTGGCTCCTGCTCAAGGGCTTTGGTCAGCGTCATTTTCAGCTCAAACGGCACCAGTTTCGCCAACTGGTCAACAAAACCGTAAGGATGGCCGAGCACCCTGCCAACGTCTCTTAATACCGCTTTAGCCGCCATGGTACCGAAGGTAATGATCTGCGAGACATGATCACGGCCATAATGTTGCGATACATAATCGATGACCCGATCGCGGCCATCCATACAAAAGTCGACGTCAAAATCGGGCAGTGATACCCGTTCTGGATTCAAAAATCGTTCGAACAGCAGATCGTAAGCCAGCGGATCCAGATCGGTGATTTCCAGCGCATAAGCGACCAGTGAACCGGCACCAGAGCCCCGTCCCGGACCAACGGGTACATCGTTATTTTTAGCCCAGCGGATAAAGTCGGCAACGATTAAAAAGTAGCCGGGAAAGCCCATTTGATTAATAACATCCAGCTCAATCTGTAACCGCTGCTCATACTCACTGCGTGCCGCTTCACGGGCAGGCTCATCGGGAAACAAGACCTGCAGGCGTTTTTCGAGACCTTTAAATGATTCTTCAGAGAAAAACTGCTCAATGGTCAAACCTTCCGGCACCGGGAAATCCGGTAAATAATGTTCTCCGAGTGTCAGCTGCAAATTGCAGCGTTTGGCGATTTCGACGCTGTTTTCAATGGCTTCGGGAATATCGGCAAACAGCCTGATCATTTCGTCCGGATTACGCAGATATTGCTGTTCAGAATAAAGCCGGGGCCGGCGCGGGTCATCCAGTAAACGGCCATCATGAATACAGACTTTGGCTTCGTGAGCTTCAAACTGATCCGGCGTTAAAAACCGTACATCATTACTGGCAACGACCGGTAAATCGGCCTCAGCGGCTATCGTTAGCGCGCCCTGATTAAAACGCTCTTCATCATCACGGCCGGTTCGCGTCAGTTCCAGATAAAACCGATCGGCAAATAACGCTGACCACTCAGCGGCCTGATCCAGCGCATCCTGGTGACGACCATTTAAGATCGCCCGGCCCAGTAGACCTTCACGGCCGGTCAGGCAAATCAGGCCATCGGTGTGGTCGTTCAGCCAGTCACGCTCCAGCATGGGTACGCCCAGATACTGGCCCTCGGTGTAAGCGCGTGATATCAGCCGCGATAAGTTGTGATAGCCGGTCATATTCATACACAGCAACACAAACCGCAGGCTGTTTTTGCTGTCTTCCGGATCGCGCAGCCGCAAATCGGCACCCAGAATCGGTTTGACCCCGGCCTGTAGCGCCGCTGAATACATTTTCACTGCGGCAAACAGATTATGTTGATCGGTAATCGCCACCGCCGGCATGCCGGCTGCAGCAACGGCAGAAACCAGCGGTTTAACACGCACCAGGCCGTCAATCAGCGAGTAATCGGTATGTAAATGCAGATGAACAAATGAAGACATGAATGAAGACAAAACCAGCAGACTAAACAGCGCAAATCATAGCATCGCTGACCGGTTGAAACCGTAACGACGCAGCAAAAATTTTCACACCAGCGTTAACTGCGGCGCTTCCGGTGGCTGTAAATCAGCCAGCATACTGACTGCCTGCTGCCATTGCGGCTGCTGTTGTAATTCATCAAGTTGCAAAGGATGCCGGCCATGCAGTCTGAGCAGGCGCATATGCCTTAATGGTTCAGCTTCACAATGCAGATTATCGAGTACCAGATCCACGGCATCAGGATCATTGCAAACCAGTGCCATATCACAACCGGCAGCCAATGCGGCCTGCGCTCTGTCGGCAGCATTACCGGCTATCGCAGCGCCTGCCATACTTAAATCATCACTGAATACGGCGCCCTGAAAGCCGATTTTCTGGCGCAGTACTTTCTGCACCCAGAATGGCGAAAAACCGGCTGGCTTTTCATCACATTCACTAAACACAATATGCGCCGGCATGATGCCGGCCAATACCGAACTCAAACGGCGAAATGGTTGAATATCCTCAGCCCAGATATCGTCAAAAAAACGCTCGTCAACCGGCAGCCCTTTATGTGAATCAACGGTGACTGCACCGTGCCCGGGAAAATGTTTACCCACTGCCGACATCCATGCCGCTTTCATGCCCTGAATATAGGCCGCAGCCAGCTTACTGACACTGTCCGGATCACGATGAAAACTGCGATCGCCAATGACATCACTGACGCCATAATCTAAATCCAGTACCGGTGCAAAACTGAAATCCACCCCCACTGCCCGTAATTCTGCTGCCATCAGCCAGCCGGCTGTTTCGGCAAGTTGCAGACAATGTTTCGGATGACTGTGAAAATGTTTGCCGAGTGCACCAGCCGGTGGAATATGCGTAAAGCCCTGCCGGAACCGCTGTACCCTGCCACCTTCATGGTCTACCGCAATCAGTAAATGTGGCTGTCGCACCGCGCGGATTTCAGCAGTCAGTTCAGCAACTTGTTGCGGTGACTGATAATTGCGGCTGAACAGAATCACGCCGCCCACCAGTGGATGCTTTAAGCGTTCTTTTTCAACAGCCGTCAGCGTTAATCCGGCAATATCGATCATTAATGGGCCGAGCGTCATCTGTATTCCTTAAGCTTCAATTAACACCGGCAAGCCGGGCTTAACCAGTGAAAACAATTCAATTACCGCGTCGTTACTCATCCGGATACAACCATGGGATAGCGGTTGTCCCATCGGTTCACTGTCGGGCGTACCGTGGATATAAATAAAGCGACTCATCGAATCAACATTACCCAGGCGATTTTTGCCCGGCTCCAGACCGCTCAGCCACAAAATACGGCTTAAAATCCAATCGCGCTGCGGCGCCGTTTTGGCTAATGCCTCAGAGTATATTTCGCCGGTGGGACGGCGACCACGAAATACGGTATTGACCGGCATGCCCTCTCCGATACAGGCACGGATCTGATGCCAGCCACGCGGCGTCTGGCCTGAGCCATTTTGCTCACCAACACCATTTAATGCCGTGGACACCGGCGCAGCAAACAGACACTCGCCAGCCTGCCACAAACGGCATTGCTGCTCGGCAATGTTGATCTGTAAATAACGCTCGGGTGCAAAGTCAGGCATGGCAGCCACCGGTTGGGTAAACAATGCCCGCTACCATAGCAAAGCGCCCGGCAGAATGCGATATCAGGCAGTTTTTCGGTAAGCCTGCCGGACACCGACATAACTGAGCCAAAAGCTGGCGACCAGTACCAATAATCCGGCCAAAGCCAGCCACAAAAACATATCGGCTCGTGATTGTTTGGGCAGGCGTTCTGAGACCAGCAGCGGTTGATATTGCTGCTGATCAATATCCGCAATCGCCGCGGCATATTCTGCCAGCGAACCCGCTTCGTATGACTGATACGGTACTTGCAGCGTCTTAAAAAACGCATGTAGTTTACGTTCAGGTAAGTCTTCCCATAAAACGCTGTCCTGCTCGCTTTCATCAAGCGTCATACCCCGCACCGAACGCAGGTAAATCCAGTACAGATTCAGATTCATTTGCTCGTAGATTTTTTTCAGGCGGCGTTTTTCTTCACTGGATAAAATCTGCCCACCGTCAGAAATCAGCAACACGTTACGTGAACCACGATAGGTCTCTTTTTCATACATTTTGGCTGCCAGTTGCAGCGCTTCGACAATATTGGTTTTGGATATCCCCTTACCCAGGCCGCCGGCACGGATGGTCGCCAGAATGGCGTCTTTGTTATAGGTCAGCGGCAGAATTTCCACCGACCGGGTACTGAAATAAACATAACCAAATCGGTCATCCGGGCGACCTTCAACAAATTCCAGTAAATAATCGGTGGACACCACCCGTTTACTTTTAAAACGCAAACGTTCGGTGCGTAATGTGTTTAACGGCGGCCTAGCAAAAATTTCATCCATACTGCGGCTGCGATCCAAGAGCACGACAAATTCGGCACCTTCGCCATAACGTTCAACGGTTTGTTCGGGAATATGCGGACCGGCCAGCGCCAGAATCAAGCTGGTGATGATCATACTGGCCAGCAATTTAAGCAGCAGGTTGATCCAGCGTGACAGTGGATCCACCGGCAATAATTTTGACCAGGCAATGGTTTTGCTTTGGTTATGGATCAACCACGGCAGCAAGGCCAGTGGCAACAGGTAAAAGAAACCGGGGGTCGTCCAGCTTAACGCTGACACACGGCCTCAATCCTGCTCATACGTTTGCTGTTAATTGGCATCACCCAGTCCTATCCAGCGGTACGGTAAAAACACTAGTAACACCAGAATTAAAGCGATCCCCGACAGCCACGCATATAAATCGTAATCGATCGTCAGTTCACGAGTTTCTGAAGTGTTACGGATAAGATTCACCAGCTTCTGCGGATCTTTTGGTGATGAGACAAATTCAAAACCGACACGGTTTGCCAGCGTTTCCAGATGTGATTTTTTCTGTGATGACAAATGTTCGGTACGCGGTTTTTGCTGATTGCGCTCCGCCATATCGCCGCGGGTAGAGGCATAAACATCCACATGCATCACCTCATTAACATCCCAGACGCCGTCAATTTCACCCTGCTCATTGGTTTTTGGGATCGGCAGTAAATCACTGCCACCAATGCCGACCATAACCCCTTTTATTTCCCCGGGTGTACCCTGAAATTTCGGAAACAGGCTTTCATGTATTGGCGGTGACTCATGGCCATCGGTCAAAAATACAATACTGGGTTGCGGCGTAATATCTTTAGCCTGCCGAATGGCTGTATAGGTGGCTTTGGAAACCTCGCTGGAGCGGGCCCACGCCATCGTTTGATGGATCTGATTAAGCATTTGCGTCAGATCATGATAATTGGCACAGACTTCAACCGGATTCATCAAAATCAGGCTGCGTGCTTCACTGAAAATCGCCAGACCAGCATGCGCGCCACAGGGCATATCCAGCAGTGTTTGCCGGGTAAATTCTTTGGCCCAGTCCAATCGACGCATGACATTACCGTCCAATTCAGCATCTTCGACGTTCATACTGTCAGTGATATCAAGCACAAACAGGCTGTCCATGATTTTGACATCACGTGGCACTGGCGGCAGCCATAATGCGGCAACAATCAGCAACAATGCCAATGACATAATCATGGCCGTCAGCAAAATGCGGCGCGGGTAACTCAACGTCATGGCAGATCGACCTTAAAGGCCTTACTTTCGATAGAACGCTGACTACTGATGACATTTTTTTCAAAATCGCCATCGATATCCGGATCTTCAGAGACCACCCGCAATGCCACTTCAAGGTTGTAGCGGGCATCCCACATGTCAGGCTGCATTAACAAAGCACTACGATAATCCTGTTTAGCTAACTCAATCAGCGGGATCATCCTGGCATCGGATGCCGTCATCGTCAGCGCTTTACGAAGGTTGATATTGCCACGGTTAAAATAGGCATCAGCCATCAACGGATGGCCGCTATAACCTAACACCAGTGTCAGTTGTTCCAACGCGAGGTCATGCTCTTTATCTCTTTCGAGCTGCCAGGCTTTGGCAAAATGGGCGCGCGCGTCATCCGGCACTGTTTCATATGCTGCCGGATCGGCAATAAAATCATTAATATTTGCCTGCTGCCACAGCTGATAAGCGCTGCCCAACAACCAGATTGCACTGCCGGCAATCACCAGCATTAATGCCCAGTGGGCTGCAACGAGCAGTTTATTCATGCGCCTTTCTCACTCCCCAGAAGGTATAAACATGCGAAGCTGCCAGCAATAACATGGCTAACAACGCGATCCACAAAAACACATCCGCTTTCGGCTCATGCGGCAAGGTTTCCTGCACCAGCAACGTTTGATATTGCTGCCGGTCGATTTCATCTAATGCATCGGCAAAATCTTTCAATGAGCCCGCTTCAAAGGCCCGGTAAGGCACGCCGATAGATTTAAAGAAATCATGTAACTTACGTTCGGGAATATCCGTCCATAAAGCGCTTTCGCCATCTTTGGGCTCCAGGCTCATTTCAACGCGTGATTTCAGATAGACCCAATAAATACTCAGATTCATTTCGTTATACAGTCGCTTGATATCGGCTTTGGCTTCATCACTGAGTAACTGACCGCCATCCGATACCAATAAGACAATCCGTGAACCGCGATAGGTTTCACCTTCAAACATTCGCGCCGAACTGAGGAGTGCTTCCGCCATATTGGTATCTGACAAACCTTTACCGAGCGCATTGGCATTGATGGTCGCCAGCGTCGATTCTTTACTGTAGGTCAACGGCAATAAATTGATGGCCTTGGTACTGAAAAATACAAAACCAAAACGATCATCCGGGCGTTTTTTAACAAACTCGGTTAAATAATCACGTGCCACACTGCGTTTTGAATTATCACCACCGACACTGACCGCCGCCGCCTGTGTCTTGACGGCAAACGGATCGTCCATACTGCGGCTACGATCCAGCAGCAGAACAATTTCGGCACCTTCACCCAGGCGTTCGACTTTTTGTTCGGGTAACTCCGGCGCCGCCAGCGCCAGCACTAAACCGGCAATGACGACAGACGCCAGAATTTTCAGCACATTACTGATCACCCGTGACAGCGGATCAACCGGCACCAGCTCTACCCAGGCAACGGTTTTATCCAGGTTATGATTAAACCAAGGCAATAAGGCCAGCGGCAGCAACAATAGCCACCACGGTTGGCCCCAAAGCAGCCCCAATAGCATCATGCCATTTTCTCCCTGGCACGGCAGTTACGGGCCAGTTCCAGTAATTGACTGAAGTCTTTGCTTTCACCGCCACGCGCACTGAAAAAATGCGCCGCTGACTGCTGATAAAAGCTGTCAATCTCAGCCTGCAATGGCAGTAGCCAGGGGCATTGCTGCCAGAGTTTTTGCAGATTGCTGGCGACCAGCACCGTACCAGCACTGCGATTAAACGCATGATGCAGACTACGGCTGGCGGTATCGGCATTTTTTCGGCCCAGCCAGCGCATTTTATTTAGCTCAAATACGGCATGGGCAAACGGTAACCGGCGGCGTGGCCGAAAACCAAAGTGCCAGGCCAGCCAAATCAAAATACTGACAATCAGAATCAGCAAAGCGGTCCACAATTGATTTTCCAGACCGGTGTCGTGGCTTGGGCTTAAGATCTTGTCACCGCGTGGCACAAAACGGCCATCCGCATCTGCATTTTCTTCGGCCAGAAACGAGCCGATTTTCAATGGTGCTTCCGGTATATTGATAAAGCCGCCATCTGTAGTGCGCAGTTCAAAAACCGGCGTCGCCACCTCTCGGGTTTCAGCAGGCACGTTGGTGATTTGATAATGCATCAGCAAACGGTTACCGTTCAGTTCGCTATCACGCAAATACAACCAGGCACCATGACGTTTATTTCGCTGCGGCAAACTGTCGGTATCAATTGCAACATTTGCTGGCAGTTGTACTTCAGCCGTAATCTCATCACCAATCAGCAAACCCCAGCTGCGATCCAGTGAAATCGTCGCGATTTCACCCTCAAGCGGCGCTACCGATTCTCCGGCATATACATTAGCGCTCAGCGCCAATACCCAACACAAAATCCACACACGCATGGTCGGCATCCCTAAGATTTTTTCATCGCAAAGAAATATTCAGTCAGTTGTTGAGGTGACAAATCACCCTCTACATACAACGGCTTAAACTGATAACGGCGAAAACAGGCATCAAGCTGCTCAAAATGATCATTCATCTGCTGTTGCCAGCGTTTTTTGATCCCCGGACGCATCCAGACACTATGACGCTGGCCGGTTTCGGCATCACGAGTTTCGGTCCAGCCGGCATGTGATGGAAAATGATCTACATCGTCATGTCGCCAGACAACCGGGATCACGGTGTAATGCGCCAGCTTACGCAAAGTCCGTTCAACCAGTTCGATATCACAGCAAAAATCAGACGCCAGAAATACCTTAGCCCGCTGACTGTTGATTAAATCGGCTGCATGCACCAAACCTTCAGCGCCGGCGGTGTCGGGCAGTGCTGATGCCATGATTTTTTCAACCGCTAATGCCGGCATACTGCGCTGCCGGGTGGGCATAATCGACACATCTTGCCGCCATATCGCATCAAAACCGGCCATCGCAAACCTATCACCCAGGCTGATGGCACTGTGGGCGATCATATGCGCCAGCTTGGCAATCCGTTCATGATTAACACTGGCAACCGTCATTGAACGACTTAAATCAGCTAGCAGCCACAAGGTAATTGACGAACGCTGCTGATAACGACGCACTAACCAGCGCTGTTGTTCATTCTGTGTAATATCCGCCGCCTGCGCCCGCAAACTGGCACGGATATCCAGCCGTCGCGGATCCGGATAGTCAAACAAATCGGCAAAGCCGGCAAACCGGTCACCACTGCCTAATGCCGTTCCACTGTGGGCACCGGGCACATGACCGAAAACTTTGTCCGGAAAACGGTAAAAAAACTCCTGCGGTTGCAGGTCACGCATAGCCATAATGAATTAAGGCGTCGCGATGTGATCACGCAAAGCGCGCACAAAACGCGGCATGATCTGTTCACGACGGCCTTCATACACTGGCGACAGGAATACGCGGTGCGTTAATGCCGGCAGTAATACCGTGTGTACATCATCCGGTAATACATGATCACGACCATTCAGCCAAGCGCAGACTTTGGCAGCACGTACCATCGCTGACATACCGCGCACGCTGGCACCCGCCACCACCAAATCCTCAACGAAAATATCGTCAAGCTCGATACCCAGTTTATGCGGCTCCCAACTGGCATCCCACAAACGCACTACATAGTTTTCGATTTCAGGCGAGACAAAAATCGCCTGCTGGATTTGTTTATCAAGATCATTGAGATCGGTGTAATTGAGCAACGGCTCAGTTACCGAGGCCAGCAGTTCATCGACATCATGGAATGCCGGATCAAAAATCAGTTTACGGCGCAGCGCATCATCGGTCGGCCGGCTGATATTGATTTCAAACAGAAAACGGTCACGCGCCGCTGCACTGAGTTCAAAAGTTTCTTCCTTTTCAACGGCATTACGGTCAGCAAACACCACCATATGGGGAAAACGATACTCTTTACCAAACGCATCAACACTGCGCTCCGCCATGGCACGCAACAACAGAGACTGAACTTGTGGCCTGGCGCGGTTGATTTCGTTAAAGAAAAATACCGCCGTTTCTTCACCGTGGCTAATCAGTGGGCCCGGATCAATCACCGGTTTGCCTTCTGCATTGACCCAGGCGCTGTACAGCAAGTCATTAGGCATCAAATCAACACTGCCCTCAATACGGCCGAATGCACCGCCCAATGCTTTGGAAAACGCCCGCAGTAAGGTCGTTTTACCGACACCGACGCCACCTTCGAGTAGCACATGGCCGCGGGCATGCAGCGCAATCAGGATTAGCCGAATCGCCTGATCCTGACCAATCACCACTTTATTAACGACGTTTTCTAAGGCCAGCGCATGTTCGCGCGCCGTTTCAAGTTGCTGCAAATCGGCCATTTATGCTCCCCTTCATTGTGTCTGTCTGCTGACAGTTATATTTTTTAACAAAACCTGTATACCGCTTATTACCGACAGCGGACACTCTGCACTACGCATTGGATTGTCTTACTGTATGTCATGCCGGCATCACCCAAAAAGCTGTTTTGCCGGCATTTATTCAAGCACTGGAATGTACCACCATTCAGTTTGATAAGAAACCTGTTGCCTGCAAGTTAATTGCCTTTAGAGGGCATTTTCAGCAGCCACAAACCAGCAACTACGGATGCAGGCTATTGAATCGGTAATCGCCGACGAGCACAGCCGAAATTTGCCCACAACAGACGGGCAAATTTCCCGTCTGTGATTTTATCGCTTTGCGGCAACGGTTTTACTGCCTAGACTAAATCACCTAGCGTACTGAAACCGCCGCCAATGAATTTAAAACTGCAGTTATTTGCCCGGATTTTGCTGATCGCCCTGCTCAGTGTGTTGATGAGTGCGGCTTACGTTTTGTATCAGACCAATCAGCAATCCATCATGCAAGCCGACAGCACGGCCAAACGTATCAATCAGCATATGACCGAAGAGTTGTTGCGTAATTTTTCACGCTACGATTACCGCACGCCATTCCCTAATGCCGGCTTATGGGGTGAGATCAGTGGCCTGCCGGGCTCCTGTGTACAATTTTTATCCCGCACCGAAAGCCGCCGGCGCAGCTTATGCAGTGAAGTCAATGAAGCAGATCGTACCTGGCCACGCTGGTTTGGCACTGTGTACGACCATCTGTTTCAGCCTGATTATGAAGCCAGCCGGCGGTTTTTCTTTAACTCGATTACCTACGGTACGATTCTGGTATCACTCAACCGGCAGGTGGAAACCTCCCGTGCCTGGCACAATCTGCAAGCAGTGATCGGTATTTTATCGGTCAGTATTCTGGCGGTTTGTCTGCTGGTGTATCTCACTATTAACCGCTTATTAAGACCCGCACAATTAATTGTCAGCGGCCTTGAAAAAATGCGTGATGGTCAGCTCGATACACGATTGCCGGCGTTTGATATTACCGAGTGGCGGCGGACTTCTCAGGCCATCAATGCGCTGGCCAACAGTCAGCAGCAGGTGCTCGCCGAGAATCAGCGGCTGGCTTTAAAACTGATGAATGTGCAGGAAGAAGAACACCGCTATATCGCCCGCGAATTACATGATGAATTTGGTCAGTGTCTGGCGGGTATCAATGCCATGACCACCAGTATCAGCCAGTCAGCACGTCAGGATTACCCGCAAATCCAGCCAGAACTCGATAATATCAGCCATATTACCGAGCATATGATGGTGGCATTACGTAATTTACTGACTCGCTTACGGCCGGCGGATGTCGATGAAATCGGTTTGGAAAAAAGTCTGCAAAAACTGGTTAAAAGCTGGCATCAGCGCAGCGGTCACCAGACCCATTTTGAATTAAAGATTGATGCGCCGTTAGCCAATTTGCCCGAACCACTGCCCGTCAATATTTATCGTATTGTTCAGGAAGCGCTGACCAACATCGCCAAACATGCCCACGCCAGTCAGGCAACGATTAACCTGTATTACCCTGATAAAGACACTTTAATGCTGTTAATTACAGATAACGGCTTGGCGGATAATGACAATATTCAGCAATCTCTTGGTATGGGCTTACTGGGCATTCACGAACGGACACGGGCGCTCGGTGGACAGACAAATATCACGGCTAATGATGGCGGCGGCCTGAAAATGACGATTACGCTGCCCGTTAACCGCTCACAGGAGTCTGCTTAATGGCAAATATCAGAGTATTACTGGTGGACGATCACGCTATCGTTCGTGAAGGCTACCGGGCACTGTTACAGAAACAGCCCAATCTGGAAGTCGTGGCTGATGCCAAAGACGGCCATGAAGCCTATATGCAATACAAAGCCAGCCAGCCTGATGTCGTTGTGATGGATATCTCCATGCCCGGTCAGAGTGGCTTAGAGGCTATTTCACGGATCCGTCAATATGATTCACAGGCAAAAATTCTGGTGTTTTCCATGCATCAGAATCCGAGCTTTGCCTTGCAGGCAACGCGTGCTGGTGCACTGGGTTACATCACCAAAAGCAGTGATCCGTCGCTGTTGATCCGTGGCATTTTTGAAGTCATGGAAAATAAACTGAGTTTAAGCCCGGATATTGCTCAGGCATTGGCATTGGAGAAACTGGGTCATGAACAAACCCGGCTCGATGATTTAACGGTAAGGGAATTTGAGATTTTGCGTTTGCTGCTGGAAGCCAAAAACAATCAGGAAATCGCTGATATTCTCAATATCAGCCCGAAGACAGTGTCCAATTCACATTACATCATCAAACGTAAACTGGATGTCAGCTCAGATATTGAACTTACCCGCCTCGCCATTCGCATGAAGCTATTAAATCTGCGTGATTTAATTGACGAGGCGGAGTAAGCCCGGACGGCTTTTTAAGCCGCTTTATCCTTCTCATTAAAGTCATTACGGATCAGGTAGTCAAAAGCACCTAACGCCGCCCGTGACCCCTCACCCATGGCAATAATGATCTGTTTGTACGGAATGGTGGTCACATCCCCTGCCGCAAATACGCCAGGCATGGATGTCGCACCATGCGCATCAATCTCAATCTCACCATATTTGCTGAGTTCGAGCGTGTCTTTCAAAAAGTCGGTATTCGGTAACAAACCGATTTGTACGAAGACACCGGCCACTTCCAGATGATGACTTTCTTCGGTCGCCCGGTCTTTATAGTTCAGACCATTCACCTTATTGTCAGCACCGGTAATTTCAGTGGTTTGCGCACCGATAATAATGGTGACGTTATCCATGCTGTGCAGTTTCTTCTGTAATACCGCATCCGCTTTCAGCTGATCGGCATATTCAATCAGCGTCACATGGCCAACAATACCGGCTAAATCAATCGCTGCCTCAACACCGGAGTTACCGCCACCGATAACAGCAACATGTTTGCCCTTAAATAACGGACCATCACAGTGCGGGCAATAGGCCACACCATGACCACGGTACTCGGCTTCACCGGGTACACCCAGTTCACGCCAACGGGCACCAGTTGCCAGAATAACGGCTTTACTCAACAACTTAGCGCCGCTTTCTAATTCAACCTCTACCATCTTATCTTGCTTACGCAGTTTGCTGGCACGTTGCAGATTCATCACGTCGACTTCGTATTCTTTGACGTGTTCTTCCAAAGCGGCAACCAATTTTGGACCTTCGGTTTCTTTGACTGAAATAAAGTTTTCAATCGCCATGGTATCCATCACCTGTCCACCAAAACGTTCGGCAACGATACCGGTACGAATACCCTTACGCGCGGCGTAAATCGAAGCCGACGCACCAGCAGGTCCACCACCGACAATCAATACATCAAACGGATCTTTCTGGCTGATTTTCTCAGCTTCACGTTTAATGGCACCGGTATCCAGTTTGCCAATAATTTCTGCCAGGCTGGTACGGCCCTGACCAAACTGTTTACCATTAAGGAAAACCGTCGGCACAGCCATGATTTGCCGTTCGTTGACTTCATCCTGAAACAGCGCACCATCAATCATGGTGTGGCTGATCTTAGGATTAATCACCGCCATCAGATTAAGTGCCTGCACCACTTCTGGGCAGTTCTGACAAGACAGCGAAATATATGTCTCGAAATGATATTCACCATCGAGATTTTTGATTTGTTCAATCACTTCAGGCTCGGTTTTCAGTGGATGACCACCGACGTGCAGCAGCGCCAGAACCAGCGATGTGAACTCATGGCCCATCGGAATGCCGGCAAAACGAATTTGCTCATGGCCGTCCGGCTGCTTAATGCGAAAAGACGGCTGCCGGGCATTGTTATCGCTGTCATCCAGTGTGACTTTATCTGTCATGTCAGCAATTTCGACCAACAGCTCACGCATTTCAGCGGCTTTTTTGGTGTCATTAATTGACGCGACGATTTGCACTGGTCGCTGTAAGTTTTGCAGATAAGTTTTTAACTGCGCTGCGATATTTGCATCCAACATAAGGCACCTGCCTGTAAAAATATTCCGTTAGGTAAAAAGTCCGGGCGTAACGCCCGGACCAGTCGACTTCTAGGGCTTGTTTATCTTTCATATCCACCACTGCTGGCGGCTATTTTTGTGTCCGGCAAGGCGGAAAGCGCGCTGTGTAGTCTTTCTACATAAGCGATTGACAACGCAGTCGGGCGCAAAAATAGTCCCAGCCCTTCGGGTTGTGACTGAAAAAGCGCCACTCCGCGTTGCTCGTCGTTTGTTTAGAATAACTAAACGGCTCTCCTCGTGCCTTGATTGACGCTTTTTCAGCTCACAACAGAGGCGGAGATGAGAGACAAACAAGCCCTAGGCCGTTTTTTAGATTTTGCCAACTAAATCCAGTGAAGGAGACAGTGTCTCTTCACCTGGCTGCCAAGAGGCAGGGCAAACTTCACCGTCATGTGAAGCAACATATTGTGCTGCCTGAATTTTACGAACCAGTTCTTTAGCACTACGGCCAATGCCCAGATCATGTACTTCAGATACTTTGATAACACCTTCTGGATCCATGACGAAAGTACCACGCAGTGCCAGACCATCTTCTTCGATCATGACTTCAAAGTTACGGCTGATCGCACCAGTTGGGTCACCGATCATCGGGAATTTGATCTTCTTAATGGTTTCAGAAGCGTCATGCCATGCTTTGTGTGTGAAGTGGGTATCAGTTGATACTGAGTAAACTTCTACACCCATTTCTTGCAGTTGGTCGTAATAATCAGCCAGATCACCCAGTTCAGTTGGGCAAACGAAGGTAAAGTCAGCTGGGTAGAAAAAGACCACAGACCATTTACCTTTCAGATCAGCATCGCTGACAGGTACGAATTCGCCATTATGGTAAGCAGTCGCTTTAAACGGTTTAATCGTGGTATTGATTAAAGTTGACATGTGAAACTCCCTTAGTTGATTGTCAGAAACGACACCACGCATTCTAGTGTCCAGCCTACGAATGGTCAAACAACTTAATCCTATTAAACTAATCGCTTAATCCGATTAATTGTCTGCACCAATAAAAAAGCCCCTGAAGCTCACGCCCCAGAGGCTTTTATGACATCAAAACCGTATTAACGGTTGCAGATGTACATTGTTACTTCAAAGCCAAAACGCATATCTGAATATTCTGGTTTAGTCCACATGATGCAATCCTCAAATCGTTATTAGAAATAACGCTACCGTTTGTCGATAACGTGGATTTCATATTAGGCCGATCAAATTTTTACACCATCAGGCAATTACCTGATGCGACTCAGGATTTTCCCTGTTCGGCATTGGCAATCGCATCCACCATCTTGCCAATCGCCTGCGTTAAGGTCTGAAGCTCAGCCTCTTTAATAATATACGGCGGCATAATGTAAATCATATGACGAAATGGCCGGATCCAGACACCTTGATCGACAATAAACTTCGGCAACCAGGCCATATGCTGATCCAGCGCAATATTGAGTTCAACGACGCCGATTGCGCCTTTGACCCGTACATCTTTAACTAAATCATGATCGGCCAGCGCTGCCAATTCCTGCCGCAACTGATTTTCTATGGTCTTAACCGATTGCTGCCAATTTGATGCCAGCAGTACATCAATGCTTTCACATGCCACCCGGCAGGCTAATGGATTGCCCATAAACGTTGGCCCGTGCATCAACACACCCTGCCCGTCTGCCGAAATGCCTTTGGCAACCTGCTGATTACATAAGGTGGCCGCCAATGTCATATAACCACCGGTCAGCGCCTTACCCAGACACAAAATATCTGGCACGATGCCAGCGGCTTCATAGGCAAACAAAGTACCGGTGCGGCCAAAGCCGGTCGCTATCTCATCAAAAATCAGCAATAAGCCATAGTCATCACATAATTTGCGTAACTCACGCAGATAACGCGGACAATAAAAACGCATGCCACCAGCGCCTTGTACCAATGGCTCAATAATCACCGCGGCGATTTGCTGGTGTTGGCTTTTGATTAATTGTTTGACCTCGGCAATATCACTGTCCTGCCAGTCTTCGTCATCCCGACAGGTCGGTGCCGGGGCAAAAATATGCTTCGGTAATACCCCAGCAAACTGACTGTGCATGCCATTAACCGGATCACACACCGCCATCGCGCCAAAGGTATCGCCGTGATAACCACTGCGCACAGTCAACAAGGTATGTTTATCGGTATATCCTTGTGCAAACCAGTATTGCAGCGCCATTTTGATGGCCACTTCCACTGAAATAGAACCCGAATCAGCCAGAAACACATATTGCAACGATTCATCGGTCAGATCGATTAAGCGCCTCGCCAGACTGACCGCCGGATCATGGGTCAGACCGCCGAACATGACATGCGACATTTTGTCGATCTGATCTTTAGCCGCCTGATTCAGCCGCGGGTGGTTATAACCGTGAATTGCCGACCACCACGATGACATGCCATCAATCATCCGGCGGCCGTCATTGAGGGTCAGATATACGCCATCTGCCGACACAACTTCATGTAAAAGTGGTGGCTGGCTGACGCTGCTGTAGGGATGCCAGATATGGGCGGCATCAAAGTCGAGATTATCGTGCTGATTCATGCGGCTATTGTAAGGGCTTTAAAACAAAACTGCCCGCAGCAGCGGGCAGTATCGGTATTTAAACAGACTGATTATTTGGTCACGCTGAAGCTTTCACCGCAACCGCACTCTGAGGTGACATTGGGGTTGCGGAATTTAAAGCTCTGGTTGAGGCCTTCTTTAACAAAGTCCAGTTCCATGCCTTCCAGCAGCGGCAGGCTGTCTTTATCCACCACCACTTTGACATCGTCCTGCTCAATAATCGCATCATTGGCAGCCACATCATCGGCGTAATCCAGCGCATAGCTGTAACCCGAGCAACCGCTTTTGACGACCCCGATCCGCAAACCAACGCCACCAGCGCGTTTGCTGACCATGTCACGCACCCGTTTTACGGCAGATTCTGTAAGGGTAATTGTCATAATTTTTACCTGTTCATCAAATGGTTAAAGCGACTGGCTTCTTTATTTAATACGACTGCCAGTTGCTGAATTTGTTCGAGCGTATTGTCCATGCTGACGCTGATCCGCACCGCGCCCAGTGCCGTTGCCGCATCAACCCTCATCGCCGTGAGCACATGGCTGGGGATCTGCCGGCCGGTACCACAGGCAGAGCCGCTGGAAACCGAAAAACCCTGTCGATCCAGCGCCATTAATAAAGTGTCTGAATCAAACCCCGCCAACGCAAAAAACACCGTGTTCGGCAAACGCTCACTGTTCTCAGCAAAGATGGTGACGCCGGCCATCGATTTCAACTCAGCTTCCAGCGCATCTCGCAGTTGCCGGCAATGCTTCTGATAGCCATCTAAATGCTGCTGCGCGTATTCTGCTGCGGCACCAAAACCAGCAATCGCCGCGACGTTTTCAGTACCGCTGCGTTTGTCGTTTTCCTGACCACCACCCAGCACAAATGCCGGCCAGTCGAGCTTTTTATCAACGATCAGTGCGCCGATGCCTTTGGGGCCACCAAACTTGTGCGCCGACAGACTGAGCATTTGCACACCCGCCGCCTGAAAATCAACAGCCAACTTACCGGCAGCCTGCACCGCGTCGGTATGAAATGGAATATTTTTTCCACGGGTTAATGCCGTTAACGCGGCAATGTCCTGAATCACGCCAGTTTCATTATTGGCCCACATCACCGACACCAGCCGCGTGTCTTCGGTCAGCAATGGCAACAAAGCTTCCGGAGTTATCTGGCCATTGGCGTTAGCCGGAATTTCCAGCACCTCAAAGCCAAATTGTCTGAGACGTTTTGCTGGCTCCAAAACAGCCGGATGTTCAATGCTGCTGACCAATACCCGGCCATTTTTAAATTGCTCAGCAACACCCATCAGCGCCTGATTATTAGATTCGGTGCCACCGCTGCTGAACCAGACTTGATCAATCTCAACATTCACCAGTTTCGCAACCTGGACACGGGCTTTATCGAGTGCGGCATGACCAAATCGGCCAAACCGATGACTGCTGGATGGGTTGCCTTGCTGCTGTTTCAGATACGGCAGCATGACATCCAATACGCCCGGTGCCAGCGCCGTGCCGGCATTATGATCCAAGTAGGAAAAGGCCATAGCTAGCGGATGTCGAACTTGATAACTTTTTCGCCGCTGCGGCTACGCTGATAATCGCTGACTACCTGATGCAGGCTGATACCGTCCAGATACATGCGGATTTGATCGCTGAGGCTTTCCCACAATTCATGGCTGACACATTGCTCATCGGCGTGACAGTTGTGTTTGCCATGACATTGCGTACTGTCGACTTTTTCATCCACCGCAGAAATCACATCCATGACAGTGATATTTTCTGCGCCGCGGCTTAACCGGTAGCCGCCACCCGGCCCGCGGGAACTGCTAACCAGTCCTTGTTTACGCAGGCGAGCGAATAATTGTTCGAGATACGACAGTGAAATACCCTGCCGCTCGGAAATATCAGCCAGCGTAATCGCACCAGCCCCATAATTCAGGCTTAGATCGAGCATCGCTGTGACGGCATAACGACCTTTTGTCGTGAGACGCATGAAAATTTCCGCTTAAATTGATAGCGCAAAGTGTTCCATACCCGACTATTTTAGTCAACTTTATCCGGGTTGTTATCTTTATCCAGTTCGCAGCCATCCAACTCCGGCATATTAATGTCCGGGATCTGGCCGCCCAACTGGTGAATCGTCTGGCATAGCTGTTCCACCCGCTTATCGGTCATCTGGATATGTTCAATCAGGCCATGAATCGCTGAAGCAACCGGATCCGGATTTTGACTGGAGGTGCCGTAGGCATCAAACCCCACCGACTGCGCCAGTTTTTCACGAGCTTTTTCATCGGGTGATTTTTGAGCGCGCACCACACGACCCGGCACACCGACCACCGTTTCATTGGGCGCGACATCTTTAACCACCACAGCATTAGAGCCAATCCGCGCCCCTTCATTAACCGTGATCGGGCCTAATACTTTGGCACCGGCACCAACCACCACATTATTGGTTAAAGTGGGATGGCGTTTGCCGCCTTTCCACGAGGTCCCACCCAGCGTCACGCCATGATAAAGCGTGCAATCGTCGCCAATTTCAGCGGTTTCGCCGATAACCACACCCATGCCGTGGTCGATAAAAAAGCGCCGGCCGATTTTGGCACCGGGATGAATTTCAATACCAGTCAGCCAGCGGCCAATCGTTGATAAAAACCGCGCCAGCCACAGCCAGTTTTTCTTCCACAACCAGTGACTGAAACGATGGAGCGTCAGCGCATGCACGCCGGGATAAGTGGTGACGATTTCAAACACATTACGGGCGGCCGGATCGCGATCAAAGACGCAGTAAATATCTTCCTTGAACCGTTGCCAGCGGGTGACTTGTTGGGCGTCGCTCATTTTGCATTCCTCGCTTTAGTTTCGGCAGCACGCAAGATGCCATGCAATATCTGCACTTCGTTTCGATCCAGATCGGCGCGGTTAAACAGACGGCGGATCCGGCGCATTAAATAACGCGGATTCTCAGGGTCCAGAAAACCAATCGCCTCCAGGCTGCGTTCAAAATGCTCATATAAATGGAACATATCTTCTGCACCAATCGGCTCACGTTTTTCGCCAATCCGCCCCGGATTGACCACCGGCTTGAAACTCATCCGCAATTCGTAGGCAAACACCTGCACCGCTGCGGCCAGATTCAATGAACTGTAATCCGGATTAGCCGGAATATTGACCAGCGTATGGCACTGATCAATTTCTTCATTAGACAGCCCCGAATGTTCACGACCGAATACCACTGCTATTTGGGTATCATCATCGTAATTTTCAAGGCTTTCGGCCGCTTCGCGTGGATTCATCAATGGCATATCAAAATGTCGCAGCCGCGCGCTCATGCCAAATACATGCCGGCAACCTTTCAGCGCATCGGCCAGCGTTTCATGCACCACCGCTTTCGCCAAGACATCATCGGCACCCGATGCCCGGGCCGTTGCCTCGGCACTGGGATAAATTTTCGGTGCCACCAGATGCAGGTTACTCAAGCCCATGGTTTTCATGGCACGCGCCGAGGCGCCGATATTGCCGGGATGGGTGGTGCCCACCAGCACAAAACGAATATTGTCGAGCCGGGTCATGTGGTTTTCCGGGTAATAAACATGGCATCGCCATAACTGAAAAAACGGTAACGCTGGTCAATCGCGTGTTGATACGCCGTCATAATGTGATCGCGACCGGCAAACGCCGACACCAGCATCAACAAGGTCGATTCCGATAAATGAAAGTTGGTGACCATGGCATCGACACTTTTAAACTGATAACCGGGGTAGATAAAAATATCGGTTTCACCGGTAAACGGCGCAATTTCGCCTGATTGAGAGGCACTTTCCAAAGCCCGGACACTGGTGGTGCCAATGGCAATCACCCGGCCACCACGTTGTCTGGCCGCTGTCACTTGCTGGCATACCGACTCCGTCACTTCAATCCGCTCGGCATGCATCTGGTGAGTTCGGATATCATCGACCCGCACCGGCTGAAAGGTACCGGCACCCACATGCAACGTCACCTCAGCGGTTTCAATGCCTTTGTCGGCAATCTTGGCCAGCAAAGCCTCATCAAAATGTAAACCGGCGGTGGGTGCAGCGACGGCACCAACATGTTTGGCATAAACCGTCTGATAGCGTTCTAAATCGGCTTTATCGACTTCGCGCTCAATATAAGGTGGCAGTGGCAACCGGCCATATTGCTGCAATAAATCCAGCAACGGCTGATCAGATAAAAAGCGGATTAAAAACAGATTGTCGCGGCGATCGAAGACTTCAACTTGCAGCGTGTTTTCCAGTGTCAGAATCCGCCCGGCTGATGGCGATTTACTGCTGCGGATATGGGCCAGCGCCTGATTATTATCGAGCATACGCTCAATCAACACCTCAACTTTGCCGCCGGTTTCTTTCTCACCGAGCAACCGCGCCGGGATGACTTTGGTGTTATTAAACACCAGCAAATCATCGGCATGAAGCAGATCAATAAAGTCAGGGAATTGTTTATCAGAAACCTCGCCGCTATTACCATCCAGCGTCAGCAGACGGCTAGCGGCACGCTGCGCGGCAGGATATTGGGCGATAAGTTCATC
>FYBJ01001883.1_pt1 | contig 32147 bp, 31 predicted proteins | sample 1134611 | NCBI WGS metagenome assembly FYBJ01 (sample SAMEA104116008, study PRJEB20421) | marine metagenome | isolation source: marine
TGCAAACGTAAATGTCACAGCCCAGCTGGAGACTGGGCTATGAGCATATATTTTGTGTCGATCTCTCAGGGACAAGCCGCGGGACGTAGGCGAAGAAAATGGTCTTAACTTAATGGCAGTGTTGCCTGGACTGCCCTATAATAAAAAATATGAATTATCATCATGATGGAGTTCAAGATGAACAAGCTTAGATTTGTAGGGATTATGATATTACTGACATTGTCAACGAGTCTTTTTGCCGAAAATTGTGACCTGTCTGAATTTAGCTGGGACTGTGAATTACCCGTTGGCTTGAAGGAGCAGCCTGGAAAATCTTCAATGTTTTTTTGTGGCCATTCTTACGGTTATTTAACCCATCATCAGATGGATATTTTGTCCCGATATGACCGCGCATCTGTCAATATGGTCATGAAAATCAATGGGGAATATGTTGATGCACCTTGTATTCCAGCGAAACTTTAGAGGCTGTTAACATCTCATTCTACAAAGCTCAAAACTAACGGAGTACGGACTGTAAAATCCAGTTCCTGACATTACACACTATTAAAGCAGCTTCACATTCTTTTCACTTGATGCATGGCGATTATAAGGATGAAGAGGATTAATTTTATACTGTTCAACCATCTAGGCAATAAAAGTTTCAGAGAGTATAATACGTTGAAATTATCGTTGTTGGATTATAATAGTGTTTGAACCTCTTCTTCCTCGGCAATGTGTTCATATAGAACAGCTTGCGAAAACAAAAACGGCATTGCTTGGGAAAATTGCTGAAGTTATGGCTGAAAATTGCCCAGAATTGAATAAAACGAAAATGTTTGATGCTTTTTGGAATAGAGAAAGCCTGGGAAGCACTGCCATAGGCGACGGTGTTGCGATTCCTCATATTCGCTTGGCAGGTGTAGACCAGGCAAAGGCCTGTTTTTTGAAACTTCAATATCCTGTTGATTTTGGTGCAATGGATAAACAACCTGTGGATCTGGTATTTTCGTTTATTGTTCCTGAGCATTCTCCAAAGCGGCATTTAAATATTCTGGCCGCACTGTCTAAACGTTTTTCGGAACCAGGATTTCGACAATGTTGCCGCCAGGCTTCTACTGAAGATATGTTGTTTGAATGTTTAAATAGGGAACTTTTACCAATACTTGAAATCGAGGCCAGCTGCTCAGAGTCTTTCGTCTGACGGGGCTGAAAATAATAATGGCTATGACGAACCAATCATGTTAAATTATCTCGGCTATGATTACTAAAACAATTAAAATTATAAATAAACTTGGACTGCACGCAAGAGCTTCTGCCAAATTTGTTTCAACTGCATCACGATTTCAATCTGATATTGAGGTCAGCAATTCGAATCAAACGATTAATGGCAAGAGCATCATGGGCGTCATGATGCTTGCCGCCCATCAGGGAACTGAACTTAGCCTGAGCATTGATGGCCCTGATGAAGACGAGATGATGAATGCTCTGGTTGAGCTTATCAACAACCGTTTTGGCGAAGAAGAATAGTCTGCCACCCACATCCATCTGGATATCTTCTCCTGAGATAAGTCCCTTGAATTGCTGTGTTTAATGGGGCAGAGACCACTGCCATTAAGTTAAGAGAGCCTACGTCCCGCAGCTTGTCCGCGGTCCATGAATCTTTCTACATCGCTGGATCCCACGGACAAGCCGTGGGACGTAGGCGAAAAAAATGGTCTTAGCTTAAAAAATGGTCTTAACTTAATGGAAGTGGGGGCAGAGACTACCCCTTATTTTTTTGCTTCCTTTTCTTACGTACCCGGTTCATTAATTTCAAGGTTTGAACAGGGCCTGATAAAGCATACACCAGAAACCCGAGGAAGAGGACATTGGCAGGACTTGCAGCAATCGCCGCGAAAAGGATGACAATGGCCAGTACATAGAGAAACGGTATTCTTCCTTTAAAATCAACATCCTTGAAGCTGTAATAGCGTACATTACTGACCATCAGCAGCGCCGTCGCAAGGCTCAATATTGCCATTAGAATACTCATTGCGGACGAATGCCATTGATGTTGTTGACCAATCCACACCATAGAGGCCATGAGCGCGGCTGCCGGAGGGCAGGCCAGCCCCTGAAAATATCGCTTATCAGCGGATTCAACCTGCGTGTTGAACCGTGCCAGTCGAACGGCAACGGAAGCCGTGTAAAGAAAGGCTATCAGCCAGCCAAATTTGCCCAAATGATTTAAATAGGAGACGTAAAGCAACAGGGAGGGTGCTACACCGAAGGTCACCATATCTGATAAACTGTCGTATTCAGCGCCAAATGCGCTTTGGGTGTTGGTGATTCGTGCAATTCGACCATCAAGACCATCGGCAATGGTACCGATGAAAATGGCAACGACGGCCGGTTCATAAAATCCTTTCATTGATGCGACAATCGAATAAAAGGCAGCAAACAAACTTGCTGTTGTAAAAAGATTTGGAAGCAGATAAATGCCGGAATGTGGTACTTTTCGCATGGTAGCCTTTTCTCTCGCCATTAATAATGAAATGCATTTTAGCATAACTGAATTGTAAAAAAGAATTTATTTCCTTTTGCCGATGGTGCTATAATAAACATAGTGTACTTTAAACACAATCAATATGGTCAAATCTAACTCCAAAGATTCTAAAAAAGATTCTACAATAGTCATTGAAGGCGTTACCGGAAAAGGAAAAACATTCCGTCCGAGTGATTGGGCCGAACGAATGAGCGGAAGAATGGCCAGCTTTAAAAACCAGCGCATTCAATATTCACCGCTTTTACAACCTTCTGTTAACAAAGATGGATATAAATGCGTGCTGCTCGATAAAAAACTCAAAGAATCCAGTCCGCAGGTTTATCAGTCGATCATTGATTTTGCCCGTGCCAATGATTTAAAAATTTGCGGTGAAGATGATGATAGCCTTTAAGAACCCATTGAACGGCTGATGATATAACCCATTGCTGAATTCAGTGTTGAAATTGTAAATTCAAAGTTCATTGCGAGGATGCCGGCAATCAGGAAAACCAGGCCTTTCGGGCCTTCCTGTACACCGGGCTGGCTGGCATGGGCGAGCAGAACGGTTCCGCGAATAAACCATATCATCCCGGCAAGCTTGATAAAATTGGTCATGATTTTGATGATATCGAATTTATTGAAATCGCTGTACATCAAAATACTGGAATCTCCGAAAGTTGAATTTGCTAATACCGTGACTGCTGAAGGGAGAAAAACGAAAGCAGCGCCAGCAACTGTATAGGCTACGGGAACGAACATGCGTTCCTGTGAGCTTGAGCGGGCGCGGTGATCTCCAATTTTTCGTAGCTTTTGCAGGGCAACAATAAAAAAAATCAGGCCTATTATATAGGCAAAACCGGTAATCAGCCGCATAATTGGAAAAAACGACTGGCTTAAATTGCCGAGCATGCTGATAAGATCGAGCGATGCCATATTTTTAAGTATACTCAATTCGCTTTAAAATGCTATGTTTTAGGTAATTTGATTTTCTTGTCCAGGAAGCGTTTAAAGATGAGTGATAGCAAGCCTATTGGGAATCTTTAAAGGTTTCCTGCACGGAAAAAGCGACAGCATCAAAATGCGAGCGTTAACAGGTAGAGAAACCGATTGATGAGTAAAAGATTATCTTCGCAATGGGCTGACTCGAAGGTAAATTTTTTATAATTTGTTTTTTCAAGCAAAAATTGCTTTAATATGACGCTTATTATCCCAGTTTGCGTCTCGAAATTAAAAGGATCGCAGAACCTGAGTTTTATATTTTTCATCTTTGAGAACATAACATGCAGTTAATTACATTCCCTGTGACGTTGGAAGATTCATCCATGCTGTCTCCCAAAGTCAAACACTTTCGTTTTAAATGCGAGTCTGACGAACCGTTTGATTATATTTCCGGTCAGTTTATCACCATTCATTTTAAAAAGGATGGCAAAACTCTGCGACGAAGCTACAGTCTCGCAAATCCTCCAAAAAAGGATAATCTTATTGAATTTGCCGCAGGCTATGTTGAAAATGGCCCGGGTACCGAGCTTCTTTTTAATTTGAAGCCCGGAGATCAAATCAATATTAACGGCCCTTTCGGCAGGTTGCTCCTTAAAGAGCCAGCACCCCGTAGATATATTCTGGTAGCAACCAGCACCGGAGTGACGCCCTATCGAGCCATGATTCCTGATTTGAGCCAGGCATTGGCAGAGCATCCTGAGATGAAAGTCGACATTCTTTTGGGGGTGCAAAAACGTGAAGAAATCATTTATGCTAAGGATTTTACTGCCTTTGCTGAAGCTTTTCCCGGCCAGGTGCGTTTTATTCCCTGTTTAAGCCGCCAGCCGGCAGATGAATTACTTTCGGGAGAACGGGCAGGCTATGTGCAACAGGAATTCAAAGCATTGTCGCTGAATCCTGCAGAGGATCTGGTTTATCTTTGTGGTAATCCCGGGATGATTGATGAAGCCTTTGAATATTTAAAGGAGCAGGGCTTTACAACCAAGGAAATTGTTAGAGAAAAATATATTTCTAGATAAAGAACCTATACAGGAGACAATAAGGGTATGACATTCGAAGATTTGCTTAAAACAACGGCTGAGTTGTTGCAGGAAGGAAAAGGTTTTCTGGCCGCGGATGAAAGCACAGGAACCATCGGTAAGCGTTTTGCTTCAATTGGTATTGAGAATACCGAAGAAAATCGTCGGGATTACCGACTGCTTCTGGCTGAAACCGAAGGCTTGGAAGAATATATTAACGGTGTGATTCTGTATGAGGAAACATTTACCCAAACCAATGCCGAAGGAAAAAGAATTTCTGAAATATTTGCAGAAAAAGGGATTATTCCTGGCATCAAAGTGGATAAAGGCTTAGTTACATTACCTAATACAGATGATGAGAAAGTCACTCAGGGGCTTGATGGACTGGTTGAGCGGTTAACCCATTTTAAAGAGTTGGGAGCCCGTTTTGCAAAATGGCGTAATGTTTATTCCATTTCCAATCAGACGCCAAGCTTGACTGCAGTACGAACCGGTGCTGAGAATCTTGCACGCTATGCTGCGGCCTGTCAATTTGTTGGAATTGTTCCAATTGTTGAGCCAGAAATATTGATTGACGGCGATCATAGCATCGAGCATTGTGCCGAAGTTGCCGAGCTTGTCCTGCATGAGTTGTTCCATTCTCTTTATATTCATCAGGTGACGCTGGAACATATCGTTTTGAAACCCAGTATGATTACCTGCGGAATTGAGCAGCAGCCATTCAGCAGCCCGGATGAAATCGCTGACTATACAATGAGCGTATTCCGTAACAATGTTCCGGCTTCCGTTCCGACCATTAATTTCCTTTCCGGTGGACAAAGCTCCATACAAGCCACTGAAAATCTTAATGCCATCAATTGCGTTGGTCACCAGCCATGGATTCTAAGCTTTTCATATGGTCGCGCATTGCAGGAAGACTGCCTCAGAATTTGGCAGGGTAAGGCTGAAAACAGGGAAGCGGCGCAGGCTGCATTGCTAAAGCGCGCCCAGCTGAACAGTCTGGCCAGTAAGGGCGAATATCAGTCTGAGATGGAATAATCAGCAGTTTTTTATCTTTGCTATGTTGCCGTTTCCGCCAGGGGACGGCAAATTTGTTTACATTAAACGGAAACGGGCGTAGAGCGGCAGGTGATCGGAAAGCAGCCGCCAGGGTCGGCCTTGAAGGCAGGCGACATGCTCTATTTCCAGGCCTCTGAAATAAACCCTATCCACACAAAGCGCAGGTTTTATCGCAGGAAAAGAGCGCGCATGCTGGCCTTCGATGGTCACAAAGGCTTCCTGAATAGCCAACTCATCTTCCAGCGGCTTGGACAGCAGGGTACGCCAGTCATTAAAATCACCGGCCATCAGCAGAGGTTCGTTTTCAGGAACAGCTTCTTTGATTCGCTGCATCAAAGCGCGGCATTGTTCTGCTCTTTCAGCTTTAAAAAGTCCCAGGTGCACACAAAGTAAATGCAGAATTTTTCCCTGGCATTGAAGTCTTGCATGAAGAATTCCCCTGGATGCGCGGTTTATTGAAGAGAGATTGATGTTTTCAGTATCCTCGAAAGGGTATTTGCTTAAGATGGCATTGCCGTGATGTCCGCTTTGATAGACAGCGTTTTTAGCATAGACGTAATGCGGCCAGACATTTTCTGCGATAAATTCTGTCTGAGAGATTTCAGGCCACTCGGAGATTCTTTTTTTACGACGGGAATGCTCTCCCTGCACCTCTTGTAAGAATAAAAAATCGGGGTGCATTTCTTTAATGGCATCCCTCATTTTTGGCAGGAGGAACTTTACGGCACCAACGCCAAATCCCTTATGAATATTATATGTAATGAGGGTTAAACTTTCATTGTTCTGCATGGCCTCACCTCATATTGAGGTCTAAATTCAGGTTCCCTTAGAATACGAGTTTTATACTTTAAGGAAACTTGGGTATAATTAACATTAATTTTTAATTATAGTGTTTCAATCACCTATTCTGAATTAATTATATATGAATGAACTAAGCCTGTCTGTACGTGATTTGACAATTGCTGCAAAAACCTGGGGGAAGCCTGACAATCCTCCTTTGCTGGCTCTGCATGGTTGGCTGGATAATGCAAATAGTTTTGATTTGATGGCACCGCTGCTTGCTGAGCAATATTATGTTATCGCTATTGATCTCCCAGGCCACGGCCTTAGTTCTTATTTGCCTGCCAGTTCTCATTATCATTTCATAGACGGCATTTTCCTGCTGGCAGATATTATTCATCACCTTGGATATCAGAAGGTTCATTTGCTTGGACATTCATTGGGAGCCTGTTTATGCAGTGTTGCCGCAGGCGTGTTGAGTGATAAGATAGCCAGTATGTACCTGATTGAAGCGCTTGGACCATTTTCCCAGCCCGGTGAAACGGCTTTATTACAGTTATCGGATTATCTGCATCATCGTCCGGCTCATGCCCATCAGCATTTTGGACGAAGCTACGAAACTATTGAACTCGCAGCCGAGGCACGGGCCAAAAGAGGCCATGTTTCTTTTGATATCGCGTTGCTTCTGGCTCAAAGAGGGGTAACAGAGGTCGATGGTGGTTTTATCTGGCGACATGATCGGCGTTTGCTGATTCCTTCTCCTGTTCGTATGACAGAAGAGCAGATTATATCCTGCCTGCAAGGCGTTAAAGCTCCAACCCGTCTGTTGTGGGCCAGTCAGGGCTTTAATTTCAGTGATGAGATTTTAAAAAAACGGGTAGAGGCTGTCGAACATATTCAAACGTTCCGTATCAATGGCGGCCATCATGTCCATATGGAAACACCAGAGGCTGTCGTCACTACGTTGTTTATACCCAATTAACTTCAAAAAAATGCCCGCATCTGCGGGCATTGAAGGCATTCAAATCATAAACTGCTGATTAGCAGGTGCTTGTATCAATAGCAACTTCGTTGATTGCTTTTCTGACATCGTCCATGCTGTAGCCTAAATCTTTTGTGGCTTGGATTACGCCGCAAGCGCCGTCTTTAAAGGAGCTGTAAGGTGTCCAGTAATCCATGTTGGCTTTTACCATGACATCAAAGGCTTTGCGTGGATTCCAGTCTGGCGTTGTGGCTATCAGATAAAACATTCTATTGAAAACGCCCGATGAGTAATGAACATCCAGGCCGCCATAATAATCGTCGGCGCTGTCAATTGAATCCCCATCCCGTGAAGGAATATCCATATAGCGCAATGCATCAAAGCCGCTGTCTTCTTTCACGATTTCGGGGCCGATGAGATAACTTGCAGTTCCGATGGAATAATACTCCGCTGCCATGGCTGCCATATCTGAGAATGATTCATTCATTCCTCCGGACTGACCAAAATAGTAAAGACCAGAATGTTGCTCGGTGAAACCATGACTGATTTCATGGCTGCCGACGCCTAAGGATACCAACGGATAAAATATAGAACCGCCGTCTCCAAAGGTCATTTGACGACCATCCCAATAGGCGTTTTGATATCTGTATCCATAATGCACTCTCATCACCAGCTGCATTGGACTGCCGTCCATGTTGGTCAAGGGCTGTTCATTATACCAGTCACCATACATATGTTTGATAACATAGCCTATATACAGCGCGTCATTACTGGGAGAGTAAGCTCCGTTGACGTTATCATATCCATCAGCGTCATACCCTGTATAGTAAACAGAATCACCCAGGGACGATTCGTCCAGGCACTCGAAGCTCATTGCACGGGTTGTCGAGCTGTAATCACTAGCCAGGTCGATGACTTTAACATGGTTGTTTTCCATGTAACATATTTGCAGTTCATCATCCCGGGTCATTTCCAGCATGGGGAAGGTTTTGTTGTCGTAACTCCATTGGCCTGTCTTGTTGTTTCCGCCGAAGCCATAACCTTTAACCGGTCTGGTGATGGTTTTAATGTTGTCCCATTGTACAAAGGGCTTCATGGTGTCTGCATCAATGATGGCTGTTGGCCGCTTTGGAATGGATTGACCGTCTTCCACCAGCACAGAGACTTGATAAGCCCAGTGAGCCTGCTGGTTTTCATCGACATATACCATTGGTTTTACGTCGGCCTCAGATAATTGATTAGCTTTGAAAGCCGTTTTAAATTGTTCCAGGGCAGATTTGGCATTTTTTATAAAACCGGCCTTGGGCTGTCCCAGATCATTTTGCAGGCCGTTAAACAGTTTACCGGTCAGATGCGAGTGATCTGCTGTCTGACTTAACAGATTTTTTGCCTCTGTTTTGCCATGGTTGATAGCATAACCGCCAAAAACAGGGACATTGTGATAGTATTGTTGCAAACGGGTATGATGAATTTTGTTTTTATCCATATGACCACGAACAACTTTCAGGCTGTCTGCCTGGGTTACAGCTTGTGATTGTCCGGGTACAAGCAGTTGAAACTGTTGCTGAAGCCCTTTTAGGGATAAATGATTAACCTGAATGGCTTCTGCCGCATGAGCTGATGGCTGGATAGTCAGTGCGAGAGCTGCCGCGAGTGGCGAAAGATAAAATCTGACATGCATGTGTATACTCCTTTTAAATCTTGATAGTCCCCATAGCCTGTTCATCCGGAAAAAGCTATAGAGTATTTCTGTCCAAATGAAAAATATGCACCAGTTACAGGGGCTGTCACGGATGGCAAAATTTTCAATGAAAATAAACTATCATAATTTTTTTATATTTAAAAAGTATTTTTATTTTTTATCGGTTGTTCATGAGAGGAGGTTAAAAAAACTTTGCGAGAATCTGGTCGATATCTTGCGGAGATCTTGCGGAGATCGTCTGAAATATTGGACATTTCCAATCGAATCAGGCACAATTGGCAAAAATTAACCGAAATAATTAATCGAATGCGAGAAATTTTAGTTCTTCACGGCCCGAATTTAAATGCACTCGGAAAGCGTGAGCCGGAATTTTATGGGCAGACGACCCTTGATGAATTAAATAAGGGGCTTATTGAAAAAGCCACTGCAGCAGGTTTTCGCCTTGAGGCCCGGCAGAGTCATTATGAAGGGCAGCTCATTGAGTGGATATACCAGGCCGGAGAACTGGCCGAGCCGCCATTCCTGATTTTTAATCCGGCCGCCCTGACCCACAGCAGTATTGCCCTGCGCGACGCGCTTATTGCAACGGATCTACCGTTCATTGAAGTTCACATCAGCCAGATACAGGCTAGAGAATCGTTTCGTCATTGCTCCTATTTCACCGATATTGCCCAAGGGCTTATCAGTGGAATGGGGGTTAAAGGCTATTTTCTTGCCCTGCAGTTTATTATCGAACAATAAATAAATTTTAATTAAAGAGAGATGAATCCGATGGATATTCGTAAAATTAAAAAATTAATTGAGCTTTTGGAAGAAACCGGTATTTCAGAAATTGAAATCACTGAAGGTGAAGAATCCGTTCGTTTAAGCCGTCACTGCAATGTGGTTGCAGCACCCAGAGACATGGCTTATCAGGTTCCACAGCAGATGATGGCCCCAGCCCCTGCTGCTCCTGTAGCTGAGCCTGCCGCAAAGCCTGCTGCCGCGCCGGTTTCCGGTCATCAGGTTCGTTCACCGATGGTTGGAACCATGTATTCAGCGCCATCTCCTGATGCTGCGGTTTTTGTCAGCGTAGGGCAATCCGTTAAAGTCGGTGATACGTTATGCATTATTGAAGCTATGAAAATGTTTAATGAAATCGAAGCGGATAAATCCGGTGTGGTGAAAGAGATTCTTGTGTCTAACGGTGAACCGGTTGAATATGATCAACCCCTGTTCATCATAGAATAAGAGAGGCCGGTTTTATGTTGAACAAAATCGTTATCGCCAATCGTGGCGAAATTGCTCTGCGTATTTTGCGCGCCTGTAAAGAAATGGGTATTAAAACGGTCGCAGTGCACTCTGATGCGGATAAAGATTTGCTGCATGTACGCCTGGCCGACGAAACCGTATGTATCGGCCCTGCTGCAGCCCAGAAATCATACTTAAACGTCCCTGCAATTATCTCTGCCGCAGAAGTGACGGATGCTGTCGCAATCCACCCCGGATATGGCTTTCTTTCTGAGAATGCTGATTTTGCAGACCGGGTTGAACAAAGTGGATTTCAGTTTATCGGCCCTCGTGGCGACACCATTCGACTGATGGGAGATAAAGTTTCAGCGATTGCTGCCATGAAAAAGGCCGGCGTTCCCTGTGTGCCTGGATCTGACGGTCCATTAGGCGATGATGACGCCACCAACCTGAGGCTTGCCGCAGAAATTGGTTTTCCTGTGATTATTAAAGCAGCCGGCGGCGGTGGAGGTCGCGGAATGAGGGTGGTTCATAGCGAATCCAACCTTCTGAACGCCATCGCGCTGACGCGCTCAGAAGCCAATGCCGCTTTTAATAATCCCGTTGTCTATATGGAAAAATTCCTTGAAAATCCGCGCCATATCGAATTTCAGGTATTGGGAGACGGTAAAGGTCAGGCCATTCATCTTGGTGAACGTGACTGTTCCATGCAGCGCCGCCACCAGAAAGTGGTCGAAGAAGCGCCTGCTCCAGGCATCAGCCCGGAATTGCGTAAGGAAATTGGTGCTAAAGTTGTCAACGCCTGTAAAGAATTAAAGTACCGCGGCGCCGGCACGTTTGAATTCCTCTATCAAGACGGCCGTTTCTATTTCATCGAAATGAACACCAGAATTCAGGTCGAGCATCCCGTAACTGAAATGATTACAGGCATCGATTTGATCAAAGAGCAAATCAGAATTGCCAGTGACATGCCATTTGAATGGACGCAGGATGATATTCAACTTGAAGGGCATGCTATTGAGTGCAGAATCAATGCCGAAAACGCCAGAACTTTTATGCCGTCACCGGGTAAAATCAGTCTGTTGCATCAACCTGGCGGCCCCGGGATTCGTTTTGATTCTCATATTTACAGCAGTTATACCGTTCCTCCTTATTATGATTCGATGATAGGCAAGCTCATCAGCTACGGTAAAACTCGCGAAGAAGCGTTGGCCCGGATGAGAAATGCCCTGGATGAAATCATTATCGATGGCATTGAAACAAACATTGAACTGCATCGAATCATTATGAATGACAGGGCGTTCTGTGAAGGCGGCACTAACATTCATTATCTTGAAAAAATGTTGAAGGATGCATAGATGTGGTATCAACTTGAACTTGACGGCTGCACGGCTGAAACAGCCGAGCACTTCGGGCAGGAACTGGAAGACGCCGGCGCTTTATCAGTGACCATGAATGATAAAAATGATGATCCGATTCTCGAGCCGGAGCTGGGTACCATGCCGCTTTGGCCTGAGGTGATTGTTCATGCGCTGTTTGACGATGAACAACTGGCGGAAGATGTGAAAAAAATCATGATTCAGCGTCATCCGGAGATTCATTTTAAGTTGAATCATCTGCCGGATCAGGACTGGGAACGAGCCTGGATGGATCAATACACGCCGCTTTGCTTTTCAAATCGGTTGTGGGTCTGCCCCAGCTGGCACGAAGTTCCTGACCCGGATGCGGTTCATCTTATTCTTGATCCTGGCCTGGCTTTTGGCACGGGAACGCATTCTACAACCCGTCTTTGCCTGGAGTGGCTTGCCGAGGCCGATTTGCAAAATAAATCGGTCATCGATTATGGTTGTGGTTCAGGCATTCTGGCGATTGCCGCGCTGAAACTTGGAGCCGCAGATGCGCAGGCCGTTGACATTGATGAGCAGGCGCTTGCTGCAACCCGCAGCAACGCGGAAATTAATCAAATTGCCGATGGTACTCTAAAGCTGGGTCAGCCAGAAACGCTGAACGGCGGCGTTGATTTGTTGATAGCCAATATTCTGCTCGAGCCTTTAATGAAACTATCCAGCCGCTTTGATGAGCTGCTGAATGATAAAGGCGAGCTTATCGTTTCCGGCTTGCTGAAAGAGCAGGTTGACGCATTGGTCGATCACTATCAGGAACGCTTTCAACTGGCAGCAACATTCTTTCACGAAGATTGGGCGCTCTGTCACTTTAAGAAATAGGAATTTCTGGTGGCAGGTACCGGTCAGATGTGATATCTTGCCCTGCAAATAGTATGGGTAATATTCCTTTAGGCTCGTCTGATTTTCAGGGTTGGACGAGCTTGACGAGACGGGATAATTACTGTAACTGCAACACAGGGATTCACTAATCATTATGACTAAAACGGCAAAAATAACATTTAAGCCGCGACGCGCGCTCATCAGTGTTTCTGATAAATCACAGTTAGCCTCCATTGCCAAGGCTTTGCAAAAGCATGGCGTAGAAATTATTGCGACCGGCAATACGGCAAATCGATTAAGGGAACAGGATATTGCGGTTAAGGATGTCAGTGAAATAACCGGTTTTCCCGAGATGATGGACGGCAGGGTCAAAACCCTCCATCCGGCAATCCATGGCGCCATTCTGGCCCGAGGCGAGCAGGATGAAGCCTGTCTTGAACAACAGAATATCAGCCCTATTGATATCGTCATCGTGAATCTGTACCCATTTGAGCAGACCATCAGCGATCCTGACTGTGATTTCAGTAAAGCGATTGAAAATATTGATATTGGCGGCCCCTGTATGATTCGCGCTGCGGCAAAAAATTACGAGCACTGTCATGTCATTGTTTCGCCCGAAGATTATGCAACCTTGCAGCATTGCCTTAAAACTGGAAAAGTTGAATCCGACTGGTCATTTCAGCTGGCTAAAAAAGCATTTGCACATACCGCGGCTTATGACGCGGCCATTTCAAATTATTTGGGAACGCTTGATAACCAGTTTCGCCCAAGCTGCTTCCCTCCAACCTTGACCAGACAATTTATTAAACAGGACCATCCGCTGCGATATGGAGAAAATCCCCATCAGCAGGCTATTTTTTACCGGGAAAGAAAGCCGGGTCCGGGGGCGTTGTCGATGGCGGTTTTGCATCAGGGAAAACCCCTGTCATACAATAACTTACTGGACGCTGACGCGGCCTATAACTGCATTAAAGAATTTCAGGCGCATCAGCCTGCCTGCGTCATTGTCAAACATAACAACCCCTGTGGAATTGCCATTGCACGAGAGACGGTTAATGCTTATTTACGAGCATTCCAGGCCGATCCTCAATCGGCATTTGGGGGGATTATTGCATTTAATCAGCCGGTTGATGATAACACTGCAAAGACTATCCTTGATAATCAATTTGTCGAAGTCATTCTTGCGCCTTCTTTCACTAAAGCTGCATTGGACATTTTTTCGAGTAAAGAAAATATCCGTATTCTTGAAACAGGTTCACTGCCTTCTGCAAACCGCCGAAGCATGGATCTGCGCCAGATTGATGGCGGTATGCTGGTGCAGGAACATGACAGTGCTGAAATTACTATCGATGATTTACAAATTGTAACAGAAGCGGTTCCTGATGAAGCCCTTCTCGATGATTTGCTTTTTGCCTGGCGCGTGGTCAAGCATGTGAAATCCAACGCCATTGTTTATGCTCAAAATAAGGCAACACTCGGTATTGGTGCAGGGCAAAGTTCTCGAGTCATGTCTGCGCGAATTGGATTGATGCTTGCAGAACAATATGGATTTTCTGTTGATGGAGCAGTGATGGCCTCAGATGCTTTCCTGCCTTTTCCAGATACGCTTGAGATTGCAGCTGATGCTGGTATTCGAGCCTTAATTCAGCCTGGCGGTTCCATAAGAGATCAGCAGATTATTGACTGTGCCAATGAGCGAGGTATCTGCATGGTGTTTACAGGTATTCGTCACTTTAAGCACTAAGCTTGAACTTACTTGCCAATCTAACGTATTATCTGAGTATTCATTTAATAAAGTCTGGAGAGGTTTGTGTCTTCTGCAATGATTTCAGCGCCGCTGGTCAATCGTCTGGCTCAAAGCATGTCTGCGGATCTGCCTGAAGGTTATTATCGCTCCAAACTTTTTATCGCGCCTTATGCCACTAATCCCCTGATTGCAGCTGCGGGCCCTATTTTTTCTTTGCTTGAACGTCTGTCTTTAAGCCAGAGCCTACCGCCTGTTGAGCAGATTCGGGAGAATATTGAACATGAATTTTATTCTTTTCTGTCAAGGCTTCATGCTTCTGAATATGTAGAAGACAGCATTCGAATTGCCCGTTATATCATGAGTGCTGCCATTGATGAGCTGATTGGAAAGAGCTATCTCCGGTTATCGGGAGAGGGAGTGGAGTTTAAAGCATTCAGTCCTTCGTCTGCGCAGGGGGTTTCACCGGAGCAGGGTTTTTTCGAAGTGATCCATTATATCAAAGCCAGGCCGACGCAATACCTTGATCTGATAGAGCTTGCCTATTATTGCCTGATTCTTGGGTTTGAGGGTGAACTTCATTTTAAAGCCGATGGGCGGCAGGTGTTGGATAATCTTATTGAAGAACTTTTTTTAATCATTCAAAAACATCGGGTACATAAGCCCTGCCGATTGTTGAGTGAATCAGGAGTTAAACGAACGCCGACCAATAAGAAAACGAAAACCGACCGGTTGCTGACTTTCGCCTGTGCGCTGTTTATTGTTGTTGCCGGTTTTTCTCTTGCTCATTATTTTCTTGAGAAAAAAGCCAATGACATCTTATCCAGCCACTTTCTAGGCGCAGGTGAATGATGGATAAATCTCTGGAAGATGTTTGTGACGCGATAAAAAAAATTGCCTGGGAATTAAAACCCAAACAGACCTCCTTGTCTTTTGTCATCGTAACTGGAAAGGATAATCAAGGTAAATCAGCCTTGTTGCAGCAAAGCGCTCTTGAGGAACTCAATCTGTCTGATGATTGCCAGGCACGGTTGTTTTACAATCAAAACGGCATCTTTCTTGAATTGGGAGAAAGTTGGTTGCATCAACGGCAGGGCCTGCTGAAAAACAGTCTTAAACAGCTTAACCGTTGCCACCGCTATCTTAAAATTACTGCACTAATGCTTTGCATGGATGTTAAGTCCCTTTTTGATGATAAAACAGAGGGAACCATGGAAACCTCTCTGGGGCATGAGCAGCTTTTGAATCGTTTTGTAAAGGAACTGAGTCCGTCAGTCGACAGCTTTCTTGTGTTGACCAAAGCTGACGGCCTTGCAGGGTTCACTGAGTTTTATCAGAATGAACATCAGGTGGATTTAAATAAACCGCTCGGGTTTAAACTACGGCCTGAACCTAAACATATATTAAACGATTTTCAGACAGGGTTTGAAGAATTGATTGAGTCGTTGGGCCAGCAGGTTATTCAAAAACTGCATCCAGCCCGCTCTGGGATAAAACGCTCTTTGATTCGTGAGTTTCCGCTACAGGTACTGAGTCTTCGCCAGCTGCTTCAAGCTTTATTGCAAAGAGTGAGAACCAATGCCGTAGGGTTCAGGGCAATATATTTCTGCTCTGCCGAGCAGGGCGGCGTCAGTATTGATCAACTGAATAAAAAAATTCAGCATGAATTTAATCTGCTCGTTCAGGATCAATTTTCTCAGGCGACCAATTACAGGTCCTATTTTATCGAAGGCATGATAAAAGACATTCAGTCGCAAACGGCATTGTCTCAGGCTGATTTTAAGAATCATTACTTACAGCGCAGCGTAGCCGCGGTCGTTCTGGTGTTGCTCGCATTCCAGGGGGCCAGTTATTTAAAAACGGATAGAGTATTGAGTGAAGCGCATCGCCAACTGAAAGATTATGAGAATTTAATGCAGAACAGCGATTCGCTTGACGCATTGGCAAAATTACAGCAGGCTAAAGAAAAAATCAATCAACATGGTTTTAATAACCTGTTGAGTCCAAATGAAAAAATGTTGCAGAGCCGTATTTCACAAAAGCATTTTGAACAATTGCAACATCGTTTTATGCCCGAGCTGCGAGGACAGATGGAAGCGGTTTTAACGCAACCTACCCAAAAACCCTTGGAGCGCTATCAAACACTGAAAGCTTATTTAATGCTGTCATACCCTGAAAAATTTTCATCAGACTATCTTGAAACATGGTTAAAACATCACTCCAAAAATGAATCCAAAGAGCGTCTGGAAAAAAAGCTGGTTTTATTAAGACAATATCAGCGCCATCTCCAACGGCCTATTGCTTTAAATCAACAGTTGATCTCAGAAACCCGGCAGTATTTAAATGCCTTACCGGCTAATTTCCTGTTTTATCAGCTGGCTCAGGAGCAACTGGATGGGAATGGGCAACAACTTCAATTTGAAGGCTTTCAGTTAAGTCGCCGTCAGATGCCGGCGTATTTTACCCGTCAGGGCTATCCTCAGGCAACGATGACGCTTAAAACGTTCAGCGAGAAGCTTCAGCAGGAGAACTGGATTCTTGAGCGAGGGGATATGCAGTCCGTTGAACAGCAGCTTTTGACCGCTTATCACCGTGATTATGTTAACTGGTGGCGAAATTTCCTCCAGAATTCACGCCCCTTGGCCTTTCAGAACTTCAATGAAGGGCGACAGGTTTTTGAACAGATTATTCAGGCTAAATCCATGGAAAAAATGATTCAATTCGCCCAGGAGGAGACCCGGCCCGATATCAGCAATCAATATCCGGAATTTAACCGGCAGATAGCCAGCCAGTTTGCCGATTTGAATTTAATGAATGAATGGAGTATCAAGCAGTTTTCATCACGGCTAAAAGATGTTGAAAAATTATTGGCGACTCTGGCGGTAATGAATGATGAAGGCCAGACTGCATTTAGAATCAGCCGTAACCGTTTTAACCATAAAAATGGCAGCGATCCGCTGAGCCTGTTATATCATCAGGCTCAACAGCTTCCTTTCCCTCTTTCAAACTGGAGCAAGCAGCTCGCTGATGAAAGCTGGATGTTAGTGTTGAACAGTGCTCGCGAGCATATTAATCATCAATGGCAGACAGTCATTATCCCTTTCTATGCTGAAAGGCTGGCCTCGCATTATCCTTTGGATGCCGGGCAGAAACAGGACGTTAATCTTGATGATTTTACCCGTTTTTTTGCTCCTCAAGGGATGCTGAGCCAGTTTAGCCTGCAATATATCAAGCCATTTATCAATACCAACAAGGCAAAATGGCGGCCTAAATCGGTCAATGGTTATCAAATGCCCATTTCCGAAGATAATCTTCAGGCGTTGATGCGAGCGAATGTCATACAGGGAATGTTCTTTAAAAACGGTCCTAATCAGCCATCGGTTAATTTTAGCCTTCAAAAAATCAGCCTTGATCCGGTGATTGCCAATTTTAGCCTGACAATTGGGCAAAAAACGCTGAAAGATAATCAAAGCACAAATTCCTACATGCAGTTCAACTGGCCGCATCAGGATATCAGCCTTTCGATTGACGGAATAGATGGTAAGCACTATGAGATGCAGGAAAAAGGTGTCTGGGCGTTATTTCGATTACTCGACAAGGTAAATTTGAGCAATCTCGAAGGCGATAGTTCCAGTCTTGAAGTGCTTTTCGAAATCAATGCCAATTCTGGTCGATATCTGTTAAAAGCCTCCAATGCCCTTAATCCTTTTACGCCGGGTATTCTGAACGCTTTTGAGTTGCAAAGGCGCATTGTCTGATGTTTTAGTGATACTCCCTATTTACATATTAGAGCATTTCATTTACAGTATTTTTTATTTTTAAGCTTCTCTTAAGCTTAATAGGTTATAATGATATCTCCTTCCTGCAGTCAATTTCGGAGTCAATCCTGATAGCAGTTTTTGGTGTATATTTTGTAAAAGGATTCAGATGGGTAATAAAAAGCATGCCTTGACCGTGTTCAGTTTAACCATGATCACTGTAGGCTCGGTCGATAGTATTCGGAACTTGCCGACAACGGCATTATTTGGCAGTCAGCTCATAGCATTTTTTATTCTGGGCGCATTATTTTTCCTTATCCCGGCGGCGCTGGTGTCTGCAGAACTTGCCTCCGGGTGGGCGCGTCAGGGCGGTATTTATGTCTGGGTTAAAGAAGCTTTTGGTAAAAAAACGGGCTTTCTTGCAATCTGGCTGCAGTGGATTGAAAACGTCATATGGTACCCTACCATTCTATCTTTCGTTGCCGGTTCGATTGGTTATCTGATAAACCCGACGCTGACAGACAATCCTTATTTTCTCTGGCTGGTGATTGTGGCTTCGTTTTGGGGGACAACCCTGGTCAATTTAAATGGCATGCGCTCTTCGGCTCTGTTCAGCAACCTCTGCTCCATTGCCGGATTATTGTTGCCCATGGGATTGATCATCGGCCTGGGTGCGGCCTGGGTATTGGGTTCAAATACCATGCAGGTTGAATTTACCCCAAGCAGTATCATGCCGCATTGGAGCGATCATGGTATGTGGGTATCGCTGACCGGGATTATGATGTCTTTTTGTGGGATAGAAATTGCAACGGTTCATGCCAATGATGTTCACAATCCTCAGAAAGCCTTCCCGCGGGCGTTGATTTTTTCAGTATTAATCATTTTGTCGACCTTGATTTTAGGCTCTTTAGCCATTGCCGTGGTACTTCCTCAAAATGATATCAATCTCGTTTCTGGAATCATGCAGGCCTTTGATGCCTTTTTTGCTCGCTATCATCTTAGTCAGGTCATGCCTTTGATTGCGGTGATGCTGGTTCTCGGCGGACTTGGCGGCGTCAGTAACTGGATTATTGCTCCGACCAAAGGATTGCTGGTTGCAGCCGAAGATGGGAATATGCCTGAAATGTTCCAGAAAACCAACAGGCAGGGGGCGCCGGTATTCATGTTGGTTTCACAGGCGGTAATTGTCACTGTTCTTTCCAGTCTGTTTCTGTTTATGCCTTCTGTGAATGGTTCTTACTGGTTTCTTACCGCGCTGGCAGCCCAGTTGTATATGTTGATGTATCTGTTAATGTTTGTTGCCGCGATTAAATTACGAATCAGCGAGCCTGATGCTCCCAGGGCATTCAAAATACCCGGTGGGCTTCCTGGCCTGATTTTTGTTGCCGGCGTGGGGATTATTGGCACAATGGTCACGCTGCTTGTGAGCTTTATTCCTCCAGAAAATATCAACGTGGGGAATATACAGAATTACGAGTTGAGCCTGATTGCCGGCCTGTTGCTGATGTGTCTTCCTCCGTTTTTAGTTAACCGCCGTAAACAGAAGCAGGTTATCGAAAATATATCGGTTTCTTAAGTTGTTGTTTGGTAGTTTTGTATGCTTCCCACGCACAAAGCGTGGGAAGCAGGCACCCTTCGTTAAAATGTCAACAGAGTCTATTTTTTTAATAATTTAATTAATTTATCATAGGCGATGGGCGTGCTGAGAAAGAACCCTTGTCCTTGGTCGCAGTTATTTTTAATGAGAAACTCAAGTTCTTCTTTAAGTTCTACCCCTTCGGCGATAACGGGAATCGATAAGTCATGCGCCATATTTATAATGGTTTTGACAATCGATGCACTGTGTCCGTCCCAGTAGCAGTCCGTTGTGAATGAGCGATCGATTTTTATTTTACTGATAGGCAGATTGTTGATATATCCCAGGCTTGAATATCCCGTTCCAAAATCATCAATAACAAATTGAAATCCCACTTCGTGCATTTGATTGATGATACTAATCATATCGCCCTGATTTTCCATCATCGCGCTTTCAGTAATTTCAATTTCAATATTTTCCGGTTTAATTCCTTTTGCTTGTAAGATTCCCGTGATTTTTTGTGGGAAGCTACTATCCAGCAACTGCAAAACGGAAATATTGATGGCAATTTTTATATCAGGGTATTTTGAAAAAAGATCTTTGGTCTGATCAATGACAAGCCTGAAAATATGCTCTCCTAATTCAACAATGATCCCTGTTTGTTCGGCAACCTTGATAAAATTAACGGGGTAAACGACATTGCCTTTCAATTGCCGCCAGCGACAGAGGGCTTCTGCACTGACAATTTTTTTGGATTTAAGATCAAAAATGGGCTGATACTCCATAAAAATTTGATGCTCTTGGATAGCCTGTTGTATCCCAGCTTGAATTTCCAGAACATTTTTGTATTGTTTATCTAAATGCGGTTCGTATATTTTTAACATCTGTCCGCCGCTGCGCTTTGCATGATTTAAAGCAACGCTGGCATTACGTAAAAGCCGGCCGGGATCTTTATCATCCAGAGGATAAACACTGGCTCCCATTTTTGCCGAAATGATAAGTTTGTTTTCCAGATGTTTGATGGGCTTGCTGATGGTATGGGTGAATTTCATCGAAATCTCATAAATGTTCTGTAGATTATTTGTTGTCATCAACACAACAAATTCATCGCTGCCAAATCTCGCAAGTAAATCTGATTTGCGTATTGCATGCTTTAATCTTCGGGCGATAATTTTTAAAATCTGATCCCCCATTTCGTAACCAAAATTATCATTAATAATTTTAAAATTATTGATATCAATAAAAAGAGCGATTAAAAAATGAGTGGAGCGTTTTGCGGCGGCGGCACGTTCCATTATCTGATTTTTCAGATACTGTTGGTTGGGAAGCTGGGTGAGTAAGTCAAAATTAGCCTGGAATCTAAGCCGGGCTTCCATTTTCTTACGCTGGGTAATATCCCGAAAACTCCAGACGCGTCCTGAAACATCCCCTTTCATCCAGTAGGGACTGGAGTACCACTCGAATATTTTTTGATTTTTGAGTTTAATTTCACCTTTTTGAGTATCTACGGTTTTTTCCCTTAATTCCGCAAGTTTTTTAAGAAATGAATAATGGTGGATGACATGTTCCCGGATGAAAGGTATCAGTTCATCGGCTGCGGTTATTTCATCTATTTTTTTTTCTTTAACATCCCACATGTTGATTAGCTGCTGGTTGAAATAATGTCTTTTTCCATTTCTGTCAACCACTAATATCCCGTCAGCCGTTGATTCCAGTATCGAGCGAAGCAGAATAAGCGTGTTATCGAGCTTCTTCGTCCTCTTCTTTACTTCTATACTGAGTATCTTATTTAAACTATCGAGGTTGATGTTTTCTGATTTAATGTTTAAAAACCGGTTGATGGATTTGTAAATATAATAACTGCTCCCAATTAAAACTAATAAATAGATAAACACTGAAAGTGGCCAGACCACGCCATATTCGGGATTAATCGATAAGTGGATAATGAAAGGAACAAGAACAGGAAAACAGAATAATAAATAGACTTGAATATATACAGATAATACTGGCATTGCACCACCAGCAAGGCCAAAGATAATCATAATGATAAAGGCCTGTTGAAATGAACTGATATCATTGATAAATATAAAACCTATGGTACCCCAGGTCAATCCTAAAAGCGTCATGAGCGCGGTGATGATTATCAGGGAATTTTTTATTTTTAAATAATAATTAAATTTAAGAAATAAAATAGGTATGATCATCAAAGAAAGACTTAAGCCTATCATGATAGCCAACCAATAATTGAGGGTATTTCCCCAAACTGACGGTTTTAATTCAAAATACACAAAGAATGAAACCAGCAGGCTTAGTATCATGGCAACAGGGATCTGCTGCAGCAAAAGTTTAATTTTTGCTGTACTGATTAACTGCAGGCGTCGTCTTTTTGTTAATTTATTATTAATACTATCCTTCAGAACGATTTCATTGTTGTCCCGCTTTTTTTCATCCATGTATGATACTCAAAATAAATTCAATTGATTGCAAGAGCGGTCTCTGATATTAATTATAGTTCATTACTTATCGAATCGTTTAAGGAGAATAGAAAATGTCTGGGAAATATAGTGAATTGAATCAAAATACCATTCAAAATATGAAGAAAATGTATAAATATATTCCTGAATTTATGACTCATTTTGGCAATATGTCAAAATGGACTCATCAAGAAGGGGGGGCGCTGGATCCAAAAACCCGTGAACTGGTTGCCATGGCGCTTGCCGTTGCAAGCCATTGTCCTTCCTGCCTTGGATTCCATGCTGAATCTCTGGTCAAATATCAAGGTACCCGGGAAGAATTGATGGATGTGCTGGGCATGGCCATTTATATGGGCGGTGGACCTTCTGCAATGTATGCAGCTGATGCGGTGCAGGCTTATGATGAATTTTATGAAAAACAAAAAGCGGAAACGGCTTGATTGACCTCCTGTCCTCAATGCCTCAGCAGCAAATGCCGCCGGGGCAATACATCAACTCACCTAAACCATAGCATTTTGACGTTGATTGGGTATATACTGACCTTACACATTCATAACGTTTAAGAATCAACATGAACAAACTGAAAAGCGTTGTTTGGTTGTTTTTAATGGGATGTTCCTCACTAAGCTTTTCCCAAAATCCCCCGTTGAAAGTAGGCGTCGTTTCTTTTGAGCCGCCATTTGTTATGCAGGCTAAAAATCATTTTTATGGATTTGATATCAGCCTGATGGAAAGGATTTGTAAAGGGCTCGACAGACCCTGCCAGTATCAGCTGATGCGTTTTGAGGAGTTGATTCCAGCCGTTGTCAATGGAGATATTGATGTCGCTGTTTCCGCGATAACGATAACGCTTCCCAGAGCCAGCCAGGTTTTATTCTCTAACCCATATTACCGCAGTCAGGCGCGGTTTCTGGCTCGCAAAGCGGAGGCAGTGCAACCTTTTTTACTGTCTCAGTTAAATAACAAAACGATTGGGGTTGAAGAAGGAACGATATTAGGCGAAGTTGCAGGGCGCCTGAATATAAAAAATGCCAGTATCGAGTCCTATGAAAATGCTAATGAAGCCATTGAAAAACTAAATGAGGAAAGCCTGGATTATTTGTTAATGGACGATCAGGCCGCAAAATTCTGGCAGTTTCAGACATCGGGAATCTTGCTGGTTGTGGGGGAGCCGATTGATTATGGCGGCGGTTATGGAATTGCAATCAATCTGAATAACCTGGCATTACAGGGTTCAATAAACAATATTCTGGATAATTATATGAAAACAGGCAGATACCAAAAAGATATTCAAAAATATTTTGGACATTGATGTTGTCAGCAACGGCGTTTAGTATTTAGAATGATCGAGCATATACCCGTGATTTTGAAAGATCACGGGTATAGAATTTATGAACCATTTTAATGTTAAGGACAACTACTATGAAACCGTTTGAGAATATTGCGCTGGCGCTGATGTTTTTTTTGGGAGCTGCTGCGAGTTTTAACATCCATGCATTTTCGTTTAATATCACGCAAAACACAAAATGGCAATTGCTAACCATTTATGTTGAAAACTGTGAAAAAGTTCAAGGAACGCAAAGCTGCGTGTTCCAGGTGTTGAATAATCAGGAAGGTGGAACAACCCGTAACTGTAATGGAATGGTGTTTGATGGAAATACAAAAGTCTCATGCTATTCATTGGATCAGGTGAAAGGATATGTTTACCTTGTGCTGAACGGTAATAACTTCGCTGCCGGGCGTTGTAAAGTTTATGATGGACAAACCATCGAAGCCCGATCGCTTTGCGGCGGCGTGGAAGCCGGTGCTTTTGATCCTTGTCCGGGTGGCGCAGACAGCAGCACCTTTAGATGTAACGTTTTATAACGATGCGATGATTTTTGTTTTCACTGTCAGTGAATCCTTCTTAGGTCCTACAGAGAAGCCGTAGGACCCACTGCCATTAAGTTAAGAGAGCCTACCTCCCGCGGACTAGCCGCGAGACGTAGGCGAAGAAAATGGTTTTAACTTAATGGCATTGCTTTTCAGGATGAGGTACTAGTGAACTGTTTCACCATTTGTCATACAGCGGCTGATCACCTGGCGAGTGACGTAATCGCCCTGGGTAGCGCCGTAAGTCGCATTAAAATGCTTTGCGAGCAGGACAACCCATTCCGATAGGCGGAAATCCATTTTTTTCTGGCGTTCATCAACATAAAGCTCCATCAATCCCAGTTGATTTCCATTAGAGCCTGTGGCAAATTCTTCCATAATAAGTTTGGCTGTTGCCAGGTCTTTGTTTTTTGTAGGCCAGTTTGAACTCATTTTGCCGACTCCTTTAATGCTGGATAAAAATATTCAATCGAAACGACACAGCCATCGATATGGGGACTTTTGGTGTAATTTCAAGATGAGGAATACATTATACCGTTAACTGTCCAAAAAATCAACAGTTCTGATCTGGGATATTTGCTCTGCAAGCATTTAATAAGTACACTAGTACGGTTTCCATTTAATTTTGCAAGGTGAAAAAATACAATTTGTTCAACCTACGTCCCGTGGCTTGTCCGCGGGACGTAGGAAAGATTAATTTAATGAAATTACCACCTTGCAGAATTAAATGGAAACGGTACTAGAGTCTGTTGATATTTCATTTTGCGAAGCGAAAGTATGGATGATTGAGCGCCATTTTTAGCTTGAATGAAGTGAATTGCCAGCCTTAATTAAAACCTATGGCTGCATTATTGAAAAGCGTTGTAAACAGGACTGTTATGAAATATAAAATTGCTCCTTCTATTCTTTCGGCAGATCTTACCCGTCTGGGCGAAGAGGTTGAACAGGTCATGAAAGCCGGGGCTGACATGATTCATTTTGATGTCATGGATAATCATTACGTTCCAAATTTGACATTTGGTCCTGTAATTTGCAAGGCATTGAAAAACCGTTATCCGGAATGGGTATTGGATGTTCATTTGATGACCATGCCCGTTGACAGCCTGATAGAATCTTTTGCAAAAGCAGGTGCAGATCGTTTATCTATTCATGCAGATTCAACCTTGCATCTGGATCGCTCTCTTGAATTGATTCGTTCGTTTCATTGCAAGGCCGGGCTTGCATTAAATCCTGCAGAGGGTATTGAAGCTATTCGTTGGGTCAGAGAACGGTTGGATTTTGTATTGGTGATGACCGTTAATCCCGGGTTTGGCGGTCAGCGGCTTATCCCTCAGGTTCTTGAAAAAATAAAATTAATTAAAAAAGAATGGCCTGATCTTCCTGTTTGCGTGGACGGCGGCGTTGGCGTTGATAATATAAAAACAGTGGCGGAGGCCGGTGCTGAACAATTTGTCGCAGGTTCTGCTATATTTAACAGTGGCGATTATGAAAAAACAATAAAGGCAATGCGGGAGCAGTTGGGGCTTGTTTAACGGCCTGAAAACAATAAAAAATGCTTGCATGAATCGTGAAACCCAGGGTTTGCAGTTCCGAGTCATGAATCGTTAAGGACAGACTCATCGTGATAGGCAAATGGATACTGTTAGCAGCAAGCTTAAGTTGTTGGGTCTCTGGCCATACCATGTCGGGGAATGCATATCTTGAGCGTTATAATCGTTATGTCTTTTGGTCGGATGAATTGCCGGAGTCGCCTTCGAGCGACTTTTTGCAGTTTATTGACAGTGATAAACCACTAAGCCAAAAGCTTCGCGCTAAATGGCTGTTCAAACTGGCGCAGGATAAAAACTGGGCGTTATACCATCAGTATTATCGTGAATCCAAGGATGTGCGGCTTCAGTGTTATGCTTTGCAGGCGCAGTACCATCTTGGCGAAAAAGATAAGGCGCTTCGAGCTTCTGAAAAAATATGGCTAACCGGTTCTTCCTTACCGAAAGCCTGTGATCCGCTTTGGGATGCGATGCTTAAATGGGATGATTTTGACGAAAAGCTCATTGGTATGCGTATTCGGCTTGCACTGGAACGGCGCAATTTGAACCTGGCCCGTTATCTGTTGAAATTATATAAAAATTCACGGCTTGCCGACGCTAAAAATCTATTTAAAATTTATCACCAGCCTGGAAGTATCAATCAGTTGTCTGCAGGAGGACTGCATGATGATTTTTATTTATATGGCTTAAACCGTATGGTGTCGCGAAACATGGATAAGGCTGTTCTCTTCTGGAAGCACGTCCAAAAGAGGAAGTTGTTGAATGAACACCAACAACAGGTTTTTTTATCCCATCTTGCCTTATATAAAGCCATGCGCGATCATAAGGATGCTTATTTATGGTTTAAAAAAGTTAAACCTGAATATCATCAAACGGTGCTTTTGGACTGGCAGATTCGAAGTGCTTTGAAGCAACAACGCTGGCCGCGAGTGGTTAAATTGATCAATGGGCATCCAGATAAAAACGATCCGGGCTGGCAATACTGGTTGGCGAGGGCTTATGAAGCCCAAGGCCAGCAGGCGCAGGCCACAGCGATATATAAAAAACTTTCGCCCAAACGGCAATATTATGGTTTCCTTGCCAGTCATCAGCTGAAAAAACCATTAAGTTTTAAAGAAGAAGCGGCATCAAACCCCGTTTTGGTGGTGAAAGATTATCAACCTTTTTTGAATCATGTTAAACAGCTATATCAGGCAAATCAAAGGCATCAGGCCGCTGTTGCCTTGAGAGATTTTTCACTTGAGCTCAATAAGCAACAGTTCAGCGCCCTTGCTGCCTGGGTGTCATCAGAGTTGAACTGGCCGGGCATTTCTCTGTATCTTATCAATCAACGAAAAGGTCTGAAAAATCAGCTAAAATTAAGATTTCCGCTGGCATATCAGAATGATATCGGAGCCTTTGCAGAAAAATTTAACATCAAAAAAGAGTTTATTTATGCCATTATTCGTCAGGAGTCCGCATTTCGTAAGCAGGCGGTTTCGCATGCCGGCGCGTATGGACTGATGCAGGTGATGCCGGATACGGCGAAAAATGTGGCTCGCAAGGCTCAGATTCCGTATAAACAACGAAGCCAGCTTTTTGATGAAAATAAAAATATTAATATTGGCGTTGCCTATCTGAGCCAGCTATCAACGAAATTTAATGACCACCCTGTTTTGATGGCCGCGGCCTATAATGCCGGACCAAGACGGGTTGATTATTGGTTGAAGAATCACCATGCAAAAGACGTGGATATCTGGATAGAAACTCTTCCATGGCATGAAACCAGAAATTATTTGAAAAATGTGTTGGCCTTTTATGCAGTATATCAATACCGAATGAATAAAAAACCCGATCTTGAGATGTTCTTTAAGCCCATTTAGGGGCTGTTGAACCTGCATCAGGCTGTTGTATTTTTTCTATATCGCCGAATCAAGTGATTAGCTTTTGATTCGGCCTCATTCAAACTTTGCTCAACGGATTTTATTCCTGAAAATAGAGACTCCATCGCTTCTTCATTGGCTGTTCTGATTTGGTGTTGGGGAACCTGATTGTTCATGGCCGGCCCCTGTTCGGCTTCTGTCAGATTCTGTATGGCCAGGGTCAGCGCCGGATGCTGGCTTGCAGCGGTGATGTCTGCATACCGGCCGGTCAGTCCCACGGGCAGGTAGCCGGATTGTTCGTGCCAGTGTTGCTGAATATTCGTCTGGCTGATGAATGTAAAAAATTGGGCAATTCCAGGTGCTTTTATTGCAGGACTTTGACTGCTTACCCATAAGGCCGCACCGCCGGCCACATTTGTTCTTGCGGTTTTGATTAACTCACTGTCAATAGGCATCGGACCTATCACCAACGGTGAGGAGAGCATTTTGCTAAGGCTGTTAAAACCACCGGAAGACTGACTGAAGATGGGGCAGATTCCGCTGGTAAATAAAGAGGTTGCATCATCAAAGCGGCCTCCATAACGGAAATAGCCTTTTTTCTGCCAGGTTTTTAAGCGGTTAAAGTGTTTTTTTAAGGCGAATTGATTAAATATAGCTTTCTGGCTGTCTGCCGTGTAGGCATCAATCCCATGCAGGGAGAGAAAGGACTCAACATGAATCCATGCCGGATGCGCCGTCGTGTAGGCGCAACGGTATCCGGATTTTTTTAAGGCCCGGGCAAGTTTTTCAAAGGATTGCCAGGTGTCGGGGAGCTGTTTTTCTGTGTATCCTGCTTTGTGAAGAGCATCCAGATTGTAATACATCACCGGCACGGAAATGCTTAAAGGAAAAGCCATTAGCTTATCGTTTATGCTGTAAAAACGTCTGACATTGGGAATAAAATCCTGGGTTGCAATCGATTGGTTTTGTTCTTTCAGCAGTTGATGAAGCGGTTTTATAATCCCTTTGGGCGCCAGCATGGTAGCCGTTCCCACCTCAAAAACCTGAACAATATCAGGAGATTGTTTTGCTCTGAACGCCGCAGCGAAGCTGGTGAGGGTTTCAATGTAATTGCCTTTATAAACGGCGATGACATCATAATCGGCTTGAGACTGATTAAATTGATTAACCAGTTGGTTTAGTTCAGTACCGAGATGGCCGGCCAGTGCATGCCAGAGAATAATGGGTTCTTTGGCCTGCAATGGCAGGCAAAAAAAGATTTGAAGAATAAAAATACAGCCGAGGGCCAGTTTCTTCATGAGATAAGATCCGGATAATCGCTAAAAACGGCATCCACTCCCCAGCTAAAAAGTTTTTTTGCCTGGCGCTTCCGGTTGACTGTATAAGCACAGACTAGAAACCCTTGTTCTTTCATGGCAGTTACCCGTTCTTCATTTAAAATGCGGCGGTTTAGATGTATGGAAATGCAATTTAATTGCTTCGCCAATTTTAAACCTTCCTCATCCCACTCATCCATTAAGAGTCCCATTGGAATTTCAGGTGTGATGCTGCGGCAAAGGCTCAGAGCCTGCCAGTCAAAGCTTGAAACCAGCGGCAGCGGCTTTTTCTGAGGCCAATAACGATTAATTTCACTTAAGATGCAAATGGTCGTTTGCTCGGTGGTACCTTCACAGGGTTTGATTTCAATATTGGCCTGAACGTCAGAAAAAGACAACCATTGCAATAATTCACTGAATCGAGGAATCTTCTCTCCCTTAAAACGGCGCGAAAACCATTTTCCTGCATCCAGTGAATCAAGGTATTCACTGCTTGCTAAAGAAAACAGTCCGCGGCCATCGCTGGTGCGTTTTAATTTCTCATCATGAAAGACATAGGCTTTGCCTTCGGCATTGCACATTACATCAAATTCTACAAACTGGCAGCCCATGGCCAAAGCCTTATCAAAGGCGGCCATGGTATTTTCCGGAGCATAGGCAGAAGCCCCCCGGTGGGCTATAACTTTTTCTAACAACAACTTAATTCCCCGAACTACGGTTGGATGCGGCGACAGCAACGGCTGTCATGGTCAGTTCATTGCTCACTTCAAGAGAAGGGGCGGCTGCCATGGCGAGGGCGTTCATCTGTCGACCCTTGTATAATTTTGGTGTTACAGGCAGGTTACCATCTGAAAAACTGAGCTGAAAAAGACTATAATTCTGACTTTGGTAGTTTTTGTTAATATTTTTAATTTCGCTGTCTACCTGCTGATAAAGTTTTTCTCTTAATGCAGCCCGTGCCTGTTGAAATTCTTCAAGGCTTGGTGTGAATTCAATGGCATCAATCTGGAAACTTGCACCGGGTTTGGAAACCGATTTTGCATGTTGATAAAGGCTGGTGAGCAGGCTTTGATCAATTCGAGCTTCAGCCATGGCATTAAGTTTTTCGAGTCCGGAACTGTCCTGTGAGCGGTTAAAGCTTGTGATGTGCCAGGTTCCTTTGGCTATCCCTGACAGATTGTCCATAATGTCATTGCGGGCTTTGACCAGATTCTGATTCGTCAACGTTGCATTGATATTGACTTTTACAACGGCAGTTTGAGTATTGATCCATTGCCTTGCGGTGACCTGAAAGCTAATCTTGTCCAGGGGGGCGCAAGGATGACTGTCAGCGGCAAATCCTGTCGAGGCCATGAGGGCGGGGAGTGCAAGAAACAATCGCTTGTTCATTGAGTTATCCTTATAAATTATTCTTAGTTCATTTACCTATTCTAAGAAAAAGATTGCTAAGATGCTATCCTTTGTGATTGATTTTTTTTATTTCATTCTGAAAATTTTTAAACTGGCGAAAGCGTTTTATTTATTGTGGACTGGGTATAATTGTACCCGGGCATTGATTTAGTAACAGAAAAAGTCTATAACATTACCCATTATTATTTTAATGGGAGTTTTCCTGATGCCGATAGCCGATGAAATTATGCTGGATGATGCCGCGATTTTTGAAGAAGATTTCCTGGATTATGCGGAGTCCAGAGGGTTTGGCGATCTTCATTTTAAAGTCGATCCAAAAACAGGAATGAGAGCCATTATTGCAATCCATAATACCAAACTTGGCCCTGCTTTGGGCGGATGCCGTTTTATAGAATATAATAATTCCATGTCGGCTCTTCGTGATGCGATGCGGCTTGCCAGAGGTATGAGCTATAAATCAGCTCTGGTTGATCTGCCTCTGGGCGGCGGAAAGTCCGTTATTATCAAGCCAAAAGGCGAATTTGATCGGGAAGCTTACATGCATGCCTTCGGCGAATTTGTTTCAGAAATGAACGGCCGTTATATTACAGCACTGGATTCAGGTACCGAATTAAGTGATATGGACATCATCAGTGAGCATACGCCTCACGTGGCGAGCTTAAGCCGCTACGATGGCGATCCTTCTCCTTATACCGGCGCCGGCGTGCTGCGGGGTATTGAGGCTGCCGTAAAATTTAAGCTGGGGCGCGACAATCTTGAGGGGCTTCATATTGCCGTTCAGGGATTAGGGCATGTCGGGCAGAGGCTTTGTGCGTTACTGCATGAGCGCGGCGCAAAATTAACGGTGGCTGATGTTAACCAGGCTGCGGTTCAAAAGGTTGTTGAACAGTATGGCGCAACGGCCATATCCACAAATGATATTCACAAAGTAAAATGCGACGTTTTTTCTCCCTGCGCCATGGGAGCCGTCATTAATGACAAAACCATTAATGAACTGGACACAACCATCATTGCCGGCGCGGCGAATAACCAGCTTCAAAATGCTCGTCATGGGCGGATACTGCATGATCGCGGCATTCTGTTTGCTGTGGACTATGTGATTAACGCCGGCGGTCTGATCTTTGCGGCAAGCAAATATTTTGAAGAGCCAACAGAGCAGGTTGAAGTTAAAATTGACAATATCTACAATTCGCTGCTGGAAATTTTTGGACAATCACAGTTTTCTGATGTCCCGACCAGTGAAATTGCGGATTCGCTTGCCAAGGCAAAAATAGCTTAACGGTAGCGGCCTGAAATTTATGAAGCAATTGACGCTGACAGAAAATTTATATCAATACATGCTGGATGTTTCTTTAAGAGAGCATCCGGTATTGAAATCCCTACGCGATGAAACCAGCAAAATGAAGCTGGCTGCAATGCAGTCTGCTCCTGAGCAGGTTCAGTTCATGCAGTTTTTATTGAAACTGATTGGCGCAAGGAAAGTGCTGGAGTTGGGGACATTCACTGGTTACTCTGCATTGGCTATGTCGTTGGTCTTGCCGGAGGATGGACAGCTTATTACCTGTGATATTAATGAGGAATGGACTTCTGTGGCCTACCCTTACTGGCAGCAGGCCGGCCAGAGCAATAAAATCGAACTAAAACTGGGTCCGGCGCTGGACAGCCTGAAAGCGCTTCTTGCTGCTGGAGAAAATAACAGCTTTGATTTTATTTTTATTGATGCAGATAAAACCAATTATTGCGAGTATTACGAGCTTGCTTTGCAACTGGTGTCCAAACGTGGTTTGATAGCTATTGATAATGTGTTCTGGGGCGGCAAAGTCATTGATGAAGGTGAAACTGGTGGGCAAACCCGGGAAATTCGCCGCTTAAACAACTTGCTGAAAAATGATGACAGAATCGATCTCAGCCTGCTGGCCATTGCGGATGGACTTTTTTTGGTTCGTCCCAAAATCTAGTACCGTTTCCATTTAATTTTGCAAGGTGAAAAAATACAATTTGTTCAACCTACGTCCCGCGGCTTGTCCGCGGGATCCATGAATCTATCTACATCACTGGATCCCGCGGACAAGCCGCGGGACGTAGGAAA
>FYBJ01000007.1_pt1 | contig 32051 bp, 30 predicted proteins | sample 1134611 | NCBI WGS metagenome assembly FYBJ01 (sample SAMEA104116008, study PRJEB20421) | marine metagenome | isolation source: marine
TGCAACTTCTGTAACCCCTATAAGTTCTGTAGGGTTGCTACTAAAACTAAAAGCAAATGTTTCATTTGCGGCTATGTTTTCGGTTATAGATTTATTAGGGGCTAAATTTAAACTCTCTATAACGGACAGCGTTTCGTCTTCAGCACGCGTTGTATTTACATAAAAATCAGCGCTATCTGACAGCCCGAAAACGTTTCCTTTGCCCAAGCTAGGAGAAGTTGGTATGTCAACAGCTTCGTCTAAAGAAAAACCTTCCGCAAAAACTCTGTTATAACTAACAGTTAAAACGGCGTCTTCGTCTACAAAACTAAAATTATTGTTTAGGCCCTTAGTAGGAGTTAATGTTGATATTTCAGATATACCAAATGGGGTATTAAACGGATTGCTTTGAGTAGAAGACCCTGTACCTTTTTGATGCGTTATAGTTCTGTCTGTTTTCTGTTGAGTAGCAAAAACATATTGCTCAAATAAAGTAATACCTAGCCCGTTATTTAAAACCCTAGAAACTCGTAACGCCTCTCGGTATTGTTCATTCGTACCAGACTGCCAAGAACTGTCTATAGCGCTACCGATACCAAATATTATCTCAATTAACTGTATAATTTGGTTTACTTCATTTTGATTTTGATTAATTTGATTTTCAATAGGATTTTCAATTGCGGCTATTGTAGCCTGCAAATCAAAATCCTCATCCGTATCCAAAACAGATAAATTACTACTAACGTTATGGTTAAAATAATTACTAAATTTTATATTTTCAGCAGAAGAGTAACTATCAGATAAACTTTTTACAGCATTTAACGACGCCACTTCGCTCAAAGAAGCTGTTTCCCCTTCTTTTTCTAGCGTAATAGGGCCTATATACATAACAGACAAAGCTGGTGGGCCTAGCGCTTTTAAAGTAGTAGTGCTAGTAGTAGCTACGAACTCTAAGACTGCATCTGTACGCCTGAAAGATTGCGATTCAGTGCTGGCTGATATAATAGCCCCCGTTGAAGAAACAGCCGACAAATCTAAAACGTCATTAGGACTAAATCTGTAAATTACTGGCACAGTAAATCTATAGGTTTTGCCTATATCAGTTGCAACGGTTTGTTCTACGCCTCCTCTAGTACCACCTGAACCTCTTAGTTCATAAAAAGGAAAACCGTCAACGGGACGCGTTAATTCAGTAGTAAAAAGAACAGTAGGATCGCCCTCTGTAAATATATCAGGCACAGCTGTAAAAAATTGTGGGGTAATAGTAAGTGATTTTGTTAGGTCAAAAGAATCTCTTAAAGTGATTTTTTCAGATTCAGGCGTTACAAAGAAATTAGATACTACACTTAAAGTAAAGGCATCTCCTAAGTCAAGAGAATCATTAAAAGGCTCCGAATAAAAATTAAAACTTGTTACAAGTTCTTCTGTCGCCTGTTGATCTGCTAAGCTTTTAGTAAAATTAACAATAGAATCTTCCAACAAAGTAGCTTTTTCTTGGTTTGCGTCGTCAAAACTTCTATTATAAATTACGCTTAAAGTTTCTTCGTCGCTAACACCAAAATCACTTGGAGGCGCATTTTTTATATGTGCGCTAGATAAACCTTCTACACTTGCGTCTAGCATAGTAACACTGTCAGTAACTATTTCTACGTAATAAAAAGCGTTATTAGTATGCTCTTGCAGGGACTGAGAATCGGTTAGGCTTTTTAGGAGCTGCAACTTAGCGACATCTGAATGAGTACCTATGTTCAGAGTGCGTAAGTTTCGGTTATATACTGTTTCAAAGCTATGCTCATCTAATAATTCAAAAGCTTTGCTAGTAGAAATAGAATTATTATCTGAAAATTGCAAAGAACTTTCATCAGCGATGTCAATTGTTTCTGTTATAAGCCTATTAAAATTAACCTGCAATGAGGGTGGAGCGTCGTCTACACCTAAACTATTAGTTAAATTTTTCAAAGGCTGCAGTTTAAGGACATCGTCAACGTCTATATCAAGAGTAGGTAAGTCTCGGTTATATACTGTTTCAAAGCTATGCTCGTCCAGCATAGTTAATTCGGGTGAGCTCGGCTGCACAGAAAAAGCCGTACTAGGGACAAGGTCAGCAGAGTCTTGTAGAGTAATAGCACTAGCTATAGTTTCTTGATAATGAGAAAACACAGCTAGTTGTTCTATTGAACTTTGAGTATCGGTTAAGTTTTTTAAAGGTAGTAAACCGACAGTTTCTAACAGATCGACTTTTTCTTCGGTGGCATTGTTAAAAGACCTTAAATAGAACGCGCTTCTACTAAATTGACTATCGTCCATATTAGCAAAGTTTTCTATGCCGGATATAACATGCCCAAAAGATAAAACATCTGTTAAACCAAAAACGCTACTAGCATTTTCGGCGTACGCTATAGCCAAATCAATATTTTCTGTTGGGGTATAGTTATCAGAAAGTAGCAAAGCAGGCCGTACAGAAAGCGCGTCTGATATTTCAAAAAACTGTCCGCTAGTAAAACTTTTGACAGGGGTTAAATCGAATTCATCTGTTAGCCCTAGTGTATGAATCCTATCAAACGCAGATATAACAAGGTCAACGTAACTTAAAAACTTTAAATTCTCACTAGAAGAAAAGCTGTCAGAAAAAGGTTTACTACTTAATAAACTCGGTACATCAAACGTTGCAAAGTTTTCTACGTCAGCGTTGTCAAAAACTCTTTGGTAAACTATTTGAAAAGCGTGCTCATCTTTTATACCAAAAATATTTTCTTTGTCTTTAATTACATTGCCAGCATTAGCATTGCTATCTAGCCTAAAGCCGTCAGTAAAAAATTCGTTATAAGCAAAGAAACTGCTTACTGCCTCATCTACAGGTTGGTCGTCAGTTAAACTTGACGTAGTGTTTAACGATGGCTCTGAACCAAGCCCAAACGAAAGCTCACCTACGTTTTTTACCGAAGTAATAACCGGAGGTATTTCAATTAATCCTAAAGTTTCAACCTCTGCTTGATCTAAATAACTTAAATTAAAAATTGATTCAACTGAAGTTGTTACGTCATTAGTAGGGTCATTTATAGGTTTATCTACAGCAAAAGAATCTTTATCAACAAACCCAAAACCAAAGCCCACTCGCTCGTGTAAATTAACTTCTCTTATCTTAGAAACGCCACCGTTTTGCTCAAAAAAGCCTCTAACTATTAGTGTAGTAGTATTAGTAGTGGCTACAAACTCTATGGACAACGTTTGCCCGTTTCGCTCTGTCCACGTATTGGCGCTAGTTGATAGTAAACTGTTGTCTAATCCATCTCTGGCAGAAAGAGCAAGACTATTAGTTGTTGAAGACCTACTAAGGGTAATAATAGAAAATACGTAAACCGAACCCGGCGTAGTAGGTATAGTCTGTTTAATAAAAGAAAGTTCTTGGTTAGAATTACTAGCTATTTCGTAGTAAGCAACGTTTCGTATAGAAACTCGTTTAGTGCCTGTACCCGAAAAAGCAACCGTTTGATCATATGCGGCAAACACATTAGGCACTTTTTCAAGATTGTCAGACCCTACAAAGTTCCTAAAATAGTTTACTTGGAAAGTCTGTTCATCTGATATACCTAATGGATTACCCCTAACTTTGCCAATGCCCCTACCAAAGTCTGCAGAGCTTTGTAATGCAAACGAGTCTTCAAAGTTTTCTAAAAAACTATTCGAAAAGAAAAATGCTTCTTTTGATGGGACAAAATCAGTAGTTATTTTCTCATTAGAAAATACCGTTTGCTGTTTAATCTCGAAGAAAGATTGCGCCCCTTTCAAAGAACTAGGTTTAATTTCCTCATCAAAAGAAAAACTGTTAGAAATAACTTCTTCAAAATATATGTTTTGAGTTACATTTTCTTGTGAGGCTTCTAGAGAGTCTGTATGTAACGGTTGATATGTTAACGAAGGTAAATCCAATATTGTTGCTAAATCGTCTGCAGAATCAAAAACTCTTTCAAATTGAACTACTAACGTTTCTTGGTCTCCCATACCAAAAAAGTTTTCTCTGCCTTTTACTAAATCGCCGTTATTAATCTCATCTAGTAATGTTAAACCAGAAGAGGCGGTAACATTATAATAATTAGATAGTTGTATTGTTTCGGCTGTTTCTTGCTCGTCTTTAAATTTTTGAGCAACTTTAAAGCTAGAAACGTCTTTTACTGAACTAAAACTGTTAAAACCTTTCCCGACAGAAGGCGTTACTTCGTCCGCAATAGATAAAGCTTCAGTAATAGCTTCTATATAAAAAGGCTTAAACGTTATGACCTCTTGCACAGTTTGCGTATCTTCGGCGTTGTCAATACTAGTACTAAAATCTAAAGCGGGGGCGTCTGTAATTTTAGCAACTTGTAAATCATCATCCGCACCAAACGTTCTATATACGACGCTTTGGAAATTTTGTTCATCTTTTGTACCTAGCTCGTCTATTCTAGAAGAGATTTCTTGGCCTAATTTAAAGAAGTCTCTAGCAGTAAGCCCATCAGAAAACTTTTCTTCGTAGAAAATAGAAGTGCTTAAAAACTCTTCTACATTATTAACGTCAGTAAATGTTTTACCTACAGAGGCCGCTAAAATTTCGCTAACGCCGAAAGTATCGGCGTACGCTGTAGTAGGGGTAAATGAAAACACATCTTCTATAGAAATATTTTCGTCAACATTCTCGTTGTAATAAAAATCGTTATAAATTACTTCTTTAGGGCGGTAGCTATCAGCAAAAGGTTTAGCACTTAATAAAGAAGGCGCGTCGGCTACAGATAGGCTTTCGTCTGAACCAGTAAATACTCTATTAAAAATTGCTTGGAAACTATGTTTATCTACGAACCCGAACGATTCATCCTCACCACTTTGCGATAGGTCAGAGTGTTTATCAGTAGAGAAAAAGTCTTTTAGCTCTAAAGCATCCGTAAAAGTTTCCATGTAAAAGACGGAAGTAGTGAGCGCCTCGAAGATAGTCTGCTCATCTACAGTGACAGGCTTATAATCTAAAATAAATTCTTCCGCTACACTGAAAGTGTCGTCTGTATCAAATATCCCATACGCCATAGAAATATTTACTACATCTTCACCGAACCCAAAGCCACTTTCTTTATCAATAACGTTATAAAACAAAAGGTCTATATTTTCAGAAGTAATATGTTCGTCAAAAATAGGGCCTGATTTAGAAACAATAGGTGGAGAGTCTGTAATGCTAAACTGTTCGTCTACCCCAGAGAATTCTCTATTAAACGCAATAGTAAGAAACGCTTCTTCGCCTATCGAAAAATCACTGGCTTGAGCCTTTGCCACGGCAAAATGAGGATCGGCATCTGTTATGGATGTTGTAGACAAAAGCTCTTTTAACAGAACTATGCTAGAAACATCTGTAACGTTAAATGAGTTGCTGATTACTTCTTCATAAAAAACGCTGTCAGATACTTGCGCTTTGATTTTAGGGTAGTTTGTAATTGGAACTATATTGACATAACTTGCTATAGCGTTTAAATCTACAAAAGAGTTTTCTGCCTGTATCTTTCTACTAATATCACTTAGTACAGGGTCTACTAGTCTAGGTGTAACAGCGTTATTTAACGCTTTAAGACTTATAGCAGTAGAAATTGCTTTGGGTATAGTTACAGATAAAACAGATCTTGTGTCTGCCCGCTGTACGTTTTCTGCCTCTTCGGGTGCAGGTACGGGATCACTAAAAATGCGCGGTAAAAAATTCTCTATATAATTTTCTATGTCCGCCCCAGTAGTCCTAGTAGCATTAAGCGCGACTGCGCTATTAGCCAACGCATCACCTCGAATACCAAAGGCGTACCTAAGTAACAATAAGCCGTCCGTTAATGCATCGACATTACCACTTCCATCAATATCGCCTATAACTTCTGTAACTGTTTTTACATTCTCTTCTACTTCTTGAGGGGTAAGGGACGCCTGTGCAGATATAGCACCTTGAGTAAGCCCCTCTCCAGTAGTTGTCCCACCGCCAAAAAGATACCGTAAAAACAAAAGCCCGTCAGTTAGTGCATCTAACCTGCCGTCTTTATCAATATCAAATGAAACATACGCTATATCTATGGGTACAGATTCTGCCCTAAATATATACCCGTAGGAAGTTTCAACAGGAGAAAAATTAAGAGTTGTGTTACCCCTAGCAGCTATATCATCCGACACGCTGAACTTAACAGTAGCCAGCTGTAAAGGAAGCGCCTCGTTAGTACCCGGCCATAGGTTGTTTGTTCTAACCCAACGCAACATTACATACTTATCTGTAACAGCGTCGTTATCTAAATCATCAGTATCAAGAACAGCAGTTTCAGTTTGAACGTATCCGTGGTTTACGTGATTTTCTACGCTAAGCAATGATAACTTAGAGCTATCAAAATGAATGCGAAATGCAATGCCTTGGCTTTGATTGTTATCGTCAGACGTGTCGTATGTTAGCGTTACAGCAAATTCACTAAGGCCTAAATACGCTTGGGGGTTGTTACTTACGTTTATTAATTGTTTTGGGTCAGAGGTATCTAGATTTGCGTCGCCATAATCTAAAACAGTAGTGCTACCCGTAACTGTATGATAGAAATCAACAGCCCGCGCCGTTTTAACGCTAACTAGCGCTCTCGGTTTAGAGTATGCTCCGAGAACGGATCGATATGCCATTAATCAAAATCACTACGCACTTTGAATTTGATTAAGTCATAAACAGTTTGTTTACCTCCGCCGCTAAAAGTAATTTCAAGCTCGCCTTCGTACGTGCCGGCTTGATCAAAAGCTGTTAAATCGGCAGTGACTTGTCCAGAGCTACCATCACCGACCAATGAACACGTTACCGTCTTAAGTATAGTAGTACTCCCTACTGCCCTTACGCGTAGTATTACAGACGCGCCGTTAAGAGCGAGAGGAGCCCAAGTAGTAGAGTCAAACTCATCCAGTTGCTTTCCGGAAGCTGCAGTACTGCTGTCTTTTAAGCTGAAGTTAAGTTGTGGTAACGTGTCGCCTGTTACCATATTTACTGTATCTGAATAAGCCATTCTAGTTACCTATATTAGTAAGACCAAATAACGGGCGTTGTTTCACGTATATCTACGTGGACAAATGATTTTGCTACGCCTATACCGTTAAAACCTAAACGCAATGCATTTTCTATAATAGCACGACGTTCTACGCCGCCCGCAACTGCTATGTCTGCGGCAATGCCTTGCGCGTGCGTCCCCGGAGCTTTCTTTCGAGCTTCAATCGGATGTCCATCAGGATCACGAAATCCAGACGTTACGTAAAACGGAAAACCGCAGGCTTCCCTAAGTTCGTCTAGTCTATGTATAAACTCTTCCGACATTTTGTTGTTGCCAGTAGACTGACAATCAAAGTCTTCAATTTTAAAATACTTAAACATATCTATCCCTTAAATAACCAAGTAACGTAACCTACAAAACCGGCCCATATAGAAAAGAATATTTTTTCTGCAGTTCTAGCCGTAGTCGCGTTTTTAGCAACTTGCTCTGAGGTCTCTTCGATTTTCTTTTCGTTCTCATCAAGACGCCACTCGTGTCTTTTTAAACGAGCGTTCTGCCCGTTTATTTGTTCTTCGACGCGAGCTAGACTTGTTAAGACGTCAGTAATTCTATCTATCTTGATTTCTAGTCTATCCAGCCGTTTGGCAACTTGTTGGTCATCACTCATTTTCTAAGACTCATAATTTTGTTAACGCCTTTAATACCAAATGAGCTGCTTATGGCTATAAACAACAAATACTGATACCATTCGGGTAGTGCAGACAAAGCCACAAAACTTTCTTTTACGCGATTTACAACATCCATATCATCAGCTGCTATCGCATATCCTATCATAAATATAGGCACAGCTAGTATTATAGTCCAAAATTCGTCTTTCCACGAGCTTCCTGACGCTTCTGCCATTTTAGCTTCCCAGCTAGCATCGTTTTTAATCGTTTCCATTTTACGATTATGGACGGCTTTTTTCTCTTCTGCTTTGTTAGCTAAGTATCCTTTTGCTAAATTAGCCACTGGCCCTATTAAATTTAAGAAACCCATATTAATTTCCTATAGTTGATTGTAAATTGGTATTAAACGATTCTTTAATGTTCTGTCTATTGAGAAACCATTTTCTAAAATAGTATCTACTGTTTCAGCAGTAGGCCCTAAGAAAGGTAGTATAGCATCTGGCGCAAACCCTTCTATACCTTTGTCGTCCCATTTAGCATTTTGATGAGACATCGCTGCTAAAGTAAATATACCTAAGAACCCAGATCTATCTATAGTCTCAGTAAGGTAAGTAGGCCAGTCCATACGATCTGTTCTAAAATACTTGTTATCCATTTCAACTCCGGGTAGCACTGCCGCTAAACCCTGTTTAGTATATTCTCTTACTTCCATAGCTAACATAGCTAAAGGCATAGTTGCAAGAGCGGTAATCGCTAAAACAGCGAGCGTTGCGGTCAGTTGAGGCATGCCCTGCCCATCCATTTCAGTTCTTCTCGCAACCATCTCTCTATACACGCCGCCCATAATAACTTTACCGTACGCGTAAAAATAAGATTTTAACTGCCAAACAAGTGCCCAATGTGGGTCAGACGCCCACACAGGTCTTTCAGCTGAGTTTGGTCTTAGTATTGACGACTCTACAAAACGTTGCAAACCCTTCTTAACTTTCTTGCCTTCGGGGCTAGTAAGTTTTCTACCACCGTCGTTCCATGCCATAACTTCTTTAGCTGTAAGACCTAACTCTCTAAGATAACGTTCTGACCTAGGGTTATTAAACTCGTTGCGAGCGTGTTTTAATATAAACTGTACACCCATACCCGCTGCAAACTCTCTTGAAAAAGTTGTAAACCATTGCAACGCCGTGTACTTAAAAAATACATCTGACATTTTACGGACTTTAGGGTCCATATAATCTAGTTCAGCTTGAGTAACCCACGAGTTGGCAACAACTTCATTAGTCACGACGCCTAAATCTCTAGCAAACTGTCTTGCCTCTGCACGGTTTTTTATAGTAGTAGGGATTTGTTTTAGCCCCTCTACTAAACCGCCGAACTCTTTTGAGTTAATGATAGGCCCTGCAATTTCTGGAAGAGAAGCAATAGCAGCAAACGGTAGTATTGTTACAAACTGTAAAAACTGACCATAGCTGTTTACTTTTCTCCACATTGGACTTAGCGGGTTTGTCTGATATCCCAAGTGCGTGGCAATAATCTCTTCGGCAATCGCTCTATCTTCAGGGGCAAGCTTGTCTAACTCTTGATCAAGAATGCTATTACCTTGATTATCTTTAGTGTGTTTATTCCACTCAACGCGTTTTACAACGTGTCTTAAGTACTGGACAAATGCATCTTGCGGTTCATGTAAAAAACCAGCATCGTAAAGGTTCTGCCTGCCGACATTTAGTGTTAGTTGTAAAGCTTTTTCTACAGCTGCTGCTGGGTTAGACGCGTCTACGTCAATAGGCTGCCCGTCTGCAATGCTTTGGTTATATTTTAAAACAGCTTGTATAGAATCTCTTACAGACTTTTCGTCAGCCGTCGGGTCTTGTTGTAACACCAACTCTACGAACCCATCTAGATTTTCTTGTATAGCCATTAAGTTAAGAGCTGTTGGGAAGTAGTTTTCTACTCTACCTATATCAGTAGCAGAAGGTGCTATATACTCATCGTAAACGCTTTCTAAAAACTTGCGAACAGCTTGACCTTTTTCTGATAATTGATCTGTATCTCTATCACTCATGGCTTCAAGTAAAGCCGCTTGTACATCTGGATCGCTCATCTCGCCGACTTCGGTCTCAAACTTGTTTTGGAACTCAGCTATCTGCCTAGCTGACGCTCCGACAAAACCTAGTCCACCATCTGCGTTTGAGTCTTGAGAGCGTATGTAAAACATGTCCGCGATTTTTCTACCCGCATGTAACCTCATAATACCGTCTGCTGTTCTTACTAGTTTCATTAACGGACGCAGTTTAGGATTGCGGGCGATATCTGCAAGCTTTCCGCGCCAATGGTCGGCAAGCGCTTCTCCGCCCATCTTAACAACAGCTTGATTAACTTCTTGTACCATAGCTTTCTGTACAAAGTTGGGGTTGGCACTAGTGCCAGCTGTTTCGTAACCTTTTTTCTTAGCGTCTACAACTGCCTCGATGTAAGTTTCAAAGTCTTGAGAGGTGTTACCCAAACGACGTTTCATCGTCCTAGTAAACTCTCGGTACATAGCTTTTAATTTTTGTGCTAACTCTTTAAAATGTTTGTCAGTTAAAGACCTAGCTTGTTTGTTAATAAACTTCTTAGTGGCCCATCTTGCTACTTGGTCGGCATACCATTCTTCAAACGCTAATTCATAGTCGTAAGCATTTAAGTAGTTTTGATATCTAGGGTCTTTTTCAAAAGCTTTAAGTAGTCTAGCTCTTAAGGCTGGGTTAGCTGTAGCTGCCGCCATTTCTTCCCTAAACAACGCGTGGCCAAACTCGTGTGCCAAAACAGCTGCGTCTCTAAGCATGTTGCCAGATTCGTTTAAAATAATCAGATTAGCTTCACTGCCTGAGTCAACCAAAGTAAGGTGCATGCCTCTTAGGTTGCCGTTACTTCCACGCATTCTGTTGATAGCGGCTAAAACTTGATTTACATTTTCTACACCGAACTGCTGCTCTATCTCACCCATAGTCATGTTTACTAGTTTTTCATAAGTAAACACTCTAGGCGGGTTTTTTAGTTTTATAGCCTTTCGCAGATTATTTATTAGACCCACTAAGAATGATTCTTCTACGCCAGCAACTGCTTCAGGCTCAGCTTGCGGTCTGTTAGGCTGAGTAGGCTCGGCTTGGTTATTAGTAGTAGGTGCTCTGCCTGTACGTCTATCTGTTTGGCGATCTGCATCTTGTGCAGTTTCTGGTTGGTCGAGGTTTCTATCAACTTCTGAACGGCCGTCTGTTTCATCTACTTGGTCGTCTGGATCAAACTCCTGATTAACTCTTCTGGTCTCACGGCCCATGACATCTCTTTGAAACCGCTCGAACGCGTCCATCGCTGCATCTGTGCCTGACTGACGGCCTGCGATTTCGCCAGTTGGTCTGCCTTCATTATCAACGTCTTCTGCTACTACAGCTTCGGGGCGTTGTTCAGGTACAGTTTGTCTAGGAGCTGTTAAGTCTCCAAGAGAAACTTCAGCGCCGTCAACTACAGCGGCTGTTACGTTGCCTTGATAGTCTGGTACAGGGTTGTTACCAAGATTAAGTATAGACTCACCAGATACTATTACGTCGTATCCCGCTAGCTGTAAATCAGCTAATATCTCTTGCAAGCCTTTTTGTGCCGAGTCAAAAGGAGTTTGTCCTTCAAACTGACCGTCGCCTCTAGCAGCCGCTAGCCTTTGCCCAGCTCTAGTTAGATCTGCTAAGTTTACTTTAACTCTTCGACCATCGGGGGTAACTAGAGTTATGTTCTTAAACTTACTTTTCTTAGCTATTTTAACAGCTCTGTCTAGGAACTCTGCTTCTGTAACGCGATAAACTTTCTTATCAACAGGGTCTACCAACTCTATTAAGTTTGAATCAAACGATGTCCTTACAACCTCAAACTTACCGGCATTATTTTTTCTAATTGATACAACTGCGTTTTTATTAGCGCGTTGCTGTCTTACAGCTTCTCTTAAAGTACTTTCTGAAACTTCACCTATCTCAGCAGTATCCCATTCTTGGGCGCCAAATGTAGCATCATAATCGTCTCTTGTTTCTAGAGTGTTATCAAACACTCTAGACCGATCTACTTTAGGCTCGTAAGTGCCTGTAACGGTTTCTTCGCCCTCTACAGTTTGTACGCCTTCTTGGTTTTCTAGATCGGTTTCTTGATCGCTGTCAAACGCGTCTTCGTCCATTTCTCGGACTTCGGGGCCTTGCTCTTGTTGATATTTTTTAGCTCTAGTCTCTAATGCCTGCTCAGCAGTCGTTATGTTTATAGAGCCGCCGTCTGGTTTTAAACCTTCCGCATTTTCTATGGTTTGTTGTAAAACATCTTGATTAGTAACTTCTTCAGAAACAACATTTCCATCTGTATCAAAAACTTGCACAACTATGTCAGTCGGGCCTGCTTCAGTCTTGGATTGATTGTATCCAAGTGCTATTGCAAGCGAGCTATCAGTAGCCCTAGAGTTTATAACCTCTTGAACAATGTTTTTATCTGCAGAGATAATAGTGCCTCTACCGGGAATAAATGCGGCGAAAGCACGTTTGCCGTCTACAGTTACTGGAGTGACCTTATTAGGTCGAGCATTAAATGCTGGGTCTGTTCCCGCCTGCCATACTGATTTTTTAGTACTGGTGGGGTCTACCATTGCTTTTAACTGAGCGTTTAAATCGGCTTGCGATTCTGGAGTAGTAGTACTACTAAGTGGGTCACCGTACTGCTCATCATCAACTACGTCGTTTATATCTTTTGTTCTTTTCTCGTCCATCATACGACGAGCTTTATCCATTATATCTGCAGTAGCATCTAGTACCCCCGCTTCCGCTACTTTACGTATACCAGTAGCTGCAACCGTACCTGTAGCACCGACAGGAGCTCCACCAAAAAAACCGCCGAACGCTGCTTCTGCCAATCGAAGTTGCGCGTCTTCAGCAGTGTAAGTGGGATCTAAATCCATTCTATTTAATACGGCTAAGCTTTCTTGACCTACTTCTGTGGCGCCCTCTATAGCTCCAGTCCTAAGTGTATTAGTAGCAACGAGCTTAGCGAAGTCTCCGAAAGTAGAGCTCTCTTTTACAGCTCTTTTTTTAGCTACGTTACCTAGTAGCTTTACTATAGCAACTTCGCCAGCTACGCCTATAGCTGCTTGAGGTAGCCCCAATAACCCAGCTCTAGCCGCTTGCTCTGTATCTAGTTCTTTCCCAGAGTCTAAAGCCTCACTCAAGTTTGAACCAGATAGCGGCACATACTCAGCCGCAAAAGCCCCGCCTATAGCGCCGTTTTTGAAAGTTTTATATAAAGAGTTTGCTAAATCTTTCTCGTCGGGAGTAGCCGTTCCTTTTATAGTCCTGTTTATAGAGTCTCGCCCAATACGTTCTGCGATCTTCCTACTACTATAAGTAACGCCTTTTTTACCTAAAACTGTAGCTACGCCACCAACACCGCCGCCTGCTACAGTTGTAACTAAACTAGGTACAGCTTGGCCACTAAACTTTACAGCTTGCTCAAAAAAACCGCTCACGGTTGGGGCTTCTAGAAACTCACCAAACGTGTCTATGTCTTGCACTGCAAGGCTAGCGTTCTCTTCTAATCTTCTAGCTTCAGCTATGTTGTCAGCTATAGAATCTTCGTCTGACCCTACTAAAGTTTTACTAAGTGCTTTGAAGTATTCAACATCTGCAGCAAGGCCTTCCGACCCCTGCAGCATACCATCTGAAAAAGTTTCAGATATGGTTCTCTTACGTTCTGTCTCGGGGGTATCTTCTGTTACAGAAAAATCGGGAGTCTCGTTATCCAGCACTGACTGAGTAAGCGTTGATATGTAGTCTGTAGGATCGGCCATTTAACCGCTCCTTATTTTGCGTCAGTAAATGGATGACGTTTAGTTACTACTGCCCTTAAAGCCTTCGCTAGATTCTCATCCAAAGATTTCACCTGCCCGACTGATATTTCAGAATCAGTCTGTCTTCCGTACTGATCTGTGTATACATACCCAGTAACTTTCCCTTTAGCTGAATAAACAGGTCTTACTTTAGATATATCGAAGTCTGTTGACTGAATGCTATTTCTAGCATTAGGTCTAAACCACGCGAAAAAAGCTTCGCCTAGACCTGTGTCGCCATCTTCAGCGAGTGCACCAACTGTCGTACTGATCAAACTACCAAAAGCTTTTGACCACTGGTCTTGAGCTTGCGGACTTGTAGTGTTCTCTATTCTAGATAGTAGAGTGGGCAAAAACTGTCTTATAACACCTTTAGCAGTTCGTCTATCAAGATTCTCGTCTTGGAAATTTTCGCCGAAATACACTTTGTTCATACCGGTATAGAACGTTTCTAAGTCGTCATTCAAATTCTCGTATTGCCCTTCAGCCCATTGCCGACTCTCGTTATTTATCTTTCTTAAGGCAATCTTGTTTTTATCTGTATTAATTCTATTAGTCGCTGCGTCTTTTGCGGACATAGATGCTCGGCCCGTCTCATAGATATTATCTATCTCCTCTCGTAAGGCGCGACGAGAAGTTTCATCTGTGGTCATAGACAGTATGACCGCTCTAGCAAGGGCTCTATCTTTAGTGTTAAGACGCGTTAAATCATTTAGCTCTCGTACTTCTTGGTCTTGCATCTTAGTTGTAATTTCTTTAACGTCTTCTTGATTAAGCTGTATCTCGCCGTTTTCTATCTTTTCATCGATCTCTTTTTTTGACTCGGTCTCTAACTGTAAACTTAAACGTTTTAACCCCTCGGCTGTGTATGAACTCCCGATCTCAGCGTCTAGCTGGTTTTGTATATCTTGGGCCTCGCTCATTAAGTTTCTCTTTATGAGGGCGTTGCGGCGACTTGTTAGGTTTTTTATCTTTCTTGATGACGCCTGATTTGCTTTTTTAACATTTACTTTTCGAGCCGTATCAAGTTTTTTCATTTCCCTATCAAACTTGAAGGTAGTTATTTCACCGTCTTTTAGTTGTTTTACTAGGTCGTCGCGTTTTCCATCTAGCTCTGCTATAACATCATTTAATGATGCGCCAGAGTCGGGATCTATTAAGCGATCATTAAGTTTAGTTTGCGCTTGAATACCGGCGTTTGACATTGAACCATACATTCCGCCAGTTAAGCCTGAGCGCTCGTCTACTTTTGCACGGGGGTCATCTTGCGACAAACCAGATCCAGCATCAGGTGCTAGCTTAGCAACGTCGGTTAGGATATTGGGGATTTGCAAACTATCTGATATATCAGATTTTATCGTCGATTCTTCATCGGTTTCGTCAACCTCTGCCACAGCGTTCATAGCATCTCTGCCGAGCTGTAAATCGCCGGTAGATGCAACTCCATCTATTATATTGCTAGACTGTAAAATGTTCGCGTATCTGTTATTCAAATTCAAAGCATCGTCTTCAGTTTCTACCATGTTTGCAGTAGCGCGAAACATAGCAGGCGAGATTAAAGAGGAGTTGGATACAACTGTACCTTTGTAATACTGGTTGCCTAAATTTGCTAACTGCCCGGGCGAAAACTTAACTACGTTATCGTCACCGGCAGACGTTGCGTTTTTTGTAATTGGAGCTAGAGCGCCTTCAAAAGTTCTTAAAGTCACTGCGTACCCGCCATTAGGCAGAGGTACTATGCTTTCTGCCACAGAACCGTTAGGGAGTAACCCACTTCTGTTAGCTAAATCTAGCATTACACCAGTGGTGGCGGCATCGCCTTTAGAAATACCGTCCGCTAGTTTTTGCTTATCTAAGCTAAGCATATCTTTCGATAGCAGATTTGATGCGGCTAAATTCTGTATGTATTGATCGTTATTAGCTATAACGCCTTTTTGAGCAGCCGCATCTTGCCTTAATTGTAATTCAGCTTCTAACCGATTTGCTTCTTTAGTTAACAAATCATTACTAAATTTTTGCTGCTTTGATGCTCTAGCGGCGTTAAACCCACCGAGTATAGCCGAGCCTACATCTTGATATGCCACTGCATGTCTCCTTATATGAGTCCCGACATTATAGCGGCCGCACCTAGCCCGCCTACAGTCGAAAACACCTGTGATTTGTGAGCAGATTTAGCTTGTTCGTAAGCCTGTTTTCTGCGAGACGCGTCTTGCGCGGCATTGCCCAATTGCGTTAAAGACGTTCTATTTATATCTTGACCTATATTTATTAGGTCAGACATAAGCGCCTGATTTGATTCTGCTTGAGCAATTCTGCCGTCATTAACCGCTTGTATGCCCCCAAGTAAACTGCCTGACCTGTTTGCGCTTTGTACAGCTTTCATTTGAGCTGGAGTAAACGACATTCCGTAGCGTTCTCTGTTTCTTTCTGCTACGCCTTCCATTAACGCCGGTGTCCTAGCTGCGTCTTCTCTGGCTTGATCTACTATACTAGTGTCTGTTTGCGCTTTTTCTAAGAGGTCCTCTTCAAAACCCCTATACTCTTTTACGTAGTCTTGGAAGTCCTGTTTAGTTATTTCAGCCTGCAAATCATCTGGATCGGCAGTCCTAATTTTTAGTTCTTCTTTATAGTCTTCGTAGGATAAGCCCATTTCTTTAGCTTTTTTCCTATGAAGTGCTTCTTGCCTTTTTTCACCAATCCTTCTATATGCGTATGGGGCCAAGCCAGCTGTTAAAGAAAATAAAGACATCTACATTCACCTCCCTACACGTTTTTATTTAGGTTAACGACGGGTTGCGAAAACGGCGATGGGCCAAACAACGCGTTGTTAACGTTCTGACCTAAAGTGTTTGGCGTTGTGCTCATACTACCTGTCGGGGTAAGGTTAAGGTTATTCATAAAATTACCCTGCGACTGCTGCTGCAAAAGAGCGGGAGCTTGTGCAATTTGGCTTTGCGGCATAGTAGTAGTAGTAGTAGTGGGTTTAGGGCCGCCTTTCATACCTATATATGCACCAGCCATCTGGCCTGCTGCCTTCATTGCAGCCATACGAGCGTCTTGTTTTGCTTTAGCCCTAGTTAGATTTTCGGAAGTCTCCAACTTAGAAGCCAGTGACATGCCAGACTGTGCCTCTGCTGCTTGCCCCCTAGCTGTCGCCAGAACACCCGTCTGCATACGGCCTTTTATGTTTTCTCCCTTTCTAGTGGCTTGGCCGAGCTGGCCTAACATACCGCTAGTCATATTAGCTGCGCTACCCGTGTCTCGGGCTTGGCCAATATTAGGGTTAGACGTTAGAGTTTGCATAGTGTCAGCATTCGCCCTGCTACGAAGTTGTTCAGTAACAGGTAGAGTTTTACTTTTGTCGCGCATATCTTGCAACAGCGGGTCGTACTTCTCTTTGAAGTATTTATGCTCTCTATACGCTACCCTTGTAGAAGCTTTTTCTGCTTCACTAGGTTTATACTCTGAACTACTTGGTCCGCTCATACTAACTCTCTTGTATAAAGTACAGTTTCTTTAATCCAACCTTGTTTTAGTAAATAAGGCTCTAATTTTGTAACTGGCGTCTTTACCATTAGTTTACTATATTCGGCTTCTTTTGCCACTGTAGCGAAGAAATCCCAATACTTAATAACGCAGTTATTGCCCAATTCTTTTGCCCACGCTAACCACACAAGTAGGTTTTTTTGTCCGTTAAACCTATCAAACTCCGTACTGGTTATTACAAAACCTTCGGGAGCTACCCAGAGTATGGCTTCACCGGATACGCATTCGGCGTATACGTCTTCGGCTCTAAAAGTTAACTGCGGTTGTTGGGCTAGTATCTCTTCAATGCCCTGTTTAACCCAGTCCCACTCACGCCTAATGTCCGCCGCTACAGGATTAATACTTGTTTCCGTAGTCTCTTGTTCGTCTACGCCATGACCCTGATTTTGCACCTTGGATTCCTCCATAACTTACCTTCCTGTATACGCCTACGTTAGCGCCGCGTGCGTCCTGTTCTGCTCGTACTACATCTTGAGTAAACAAGCTTCCGTATACCCCCGCAGCATTCATATCAGACCAACTAACGTTTGGCATTCGTAATAGTCTAAATAAAGCACCATTTACTATAGTGTCTCTGTAGTTATTCATAACATCATTGTCGCAGGCTGAGCTCGTATGTGTCGGCTTTAATATAGCTCTAACTTGAAACGCTAAAGACGAGTTACTTGCTGGAACTGGTGCGACGTAAAAACTGGTACTAGACTGCTGTACATAGTATTCAGGCTGACCAGTTTCTTCTCTCCATTTGCGTATGCGTTGCTCTAATAACGTGCTGCTTATTGGTTCTAGCTCCTCACCTTCAAACGTTATCCATTCGATCCTGTGTACTGTAGTGCCTGTAGGGGCGTCAAAATCGTATTGGAAAGTATTAGCCACGGCAGACACTTTATCGAGCTCTTTACGATACACTCCCGCACGTTCGCATAAGTCTATAGTTGCAGACCTGATAGCTTTTTCTGCTGTAGAGTCTAGGCAGCCCGGTACGTGCGGTAATACTTCTGGGAGCAACGCTTCGTATTGAATCGCCATATATTAGACTCCCGCAACTGGTTGTATAGTTCTCTCAGCGTTAGGCGTGGTTATTGTGTCTATTTGACCCTTACCCGTCACTGCCTGTTGGAATAACTGATAATGGCTGCCGGCACGTTGCTGGCTACCAGCGAACTCTGCATCTTTCATATATGCCATATACAGGACATAGTTCATTATAGAGTTAGCGTATATGTCAGGGATTGATATGTTATAACCAGTAACCTCGGCCCAGTTAGCACTGTTAGAGGCAGAAGGCGTTTGGTTCGCCAGTACGTTTGAAGGGACTGCTTCCCATACTTTAGAGCCGTGGCTCACTCTGTTACCATCTACGTATGTTGCAGAACTGTCCCAAGCCGTTACCGAAGAAGCCGCAAATACGTCTGTAGGGTTTGCAGAGTATATAATGTCTACTTTAACAGTAGCGCCTAATGCGCCGGGGTATACATAAAAATTTCTAGGGTTTGAATCGTTGTATATGTAATGCTTTATAGTTGTAGAGTGGGCCGCGTCCCCACCGACAGTAGCGTTATGCCAGTCAGGAGTTTGGGAGTCTAAAATGTTCCCATCTACCAAACGTATAGAACTGCTGGCGGCAGTGCCTACAACGTTGCGTACTACTTTTAGTAGCCTGTTCCCATTAGTCGGTATACTTTGCTTAGTACCGGCCACTAAGGTTAGCGTCTCATTAACAGCAGACGCATCGGGTTTTAAAAGTGCTATTTCACGTTGTGCGTCGTTAACCCAAAGTACCAACTCTTCGTCTACTGGCCATCTTACCCCAGTAGTATCTTGAAGTACTCTTTGCACCCTGTCTATAATACTATTAACTGACACAGTCATAACTAATTACCCTATAGGTTTAGAGCCGCTTCCCAAGCTGCTTCGCGCTCATCGCTGCGAACAGTTCGGCCTACAGCTTTATTAATGATAGCCGCTTTTGGCGTACCATCTACTTTAAAATCTTCTGGGTTACCCTGCTCTATTAGGTTAGCTAAGCATTCCATTAGAGCTGGATCAAATTCTTCTGTAGTCTCTTCAACTACTTCTTCAAACTCCGCATCTTCTATCTCTTGCGGGGTAACACTGTTTTCGTTGTATATTTTAGCGCCAAGTTGTAATGCCGCTAGGCCTACTACCTCTGAAACTTCTCTAGGCTCGCCCGCTATTAGCACCTTACCAGCGCCGCCAACGTATACAGCTAAATCTTTGTCACTAATTATCTTCATGATGTATGTCCTCTTAAAAAATTAACCCCCCGAAGGGGGCTATAAAAACTAGCTTAAATAAGCTGTTAACTTAACAGTAGCGGCTCCACCTGTTGCTGGGCCTGTTTTTACATGTACGTCAAGGAATGTATCGGAGCCAAAAGTGATAGATCCACTTGTGAATACACCGTCGTCATCCGCAGAAAAAATAGACTGTACGTTTAGTACACCGTCAGCAGAGTTATCAACTAGAGTATCTGAGTTAGCGTCAACTGTCGCTGTATCAGAGTTGCCATAACCTAAGTCAAACTTAGCTGTAGGACTGCCATTTGTATCAAGACCAGTAGGGAGATTCAACTGGAAGCCGTGTAGAGTTTCGCCTTTAAACACGCTCATCATACGAAGAACGTCATCAAGTGCGTAGTCTGCAGGCACATCTACAGTTGCTTCTCGTACAAACATCTGACCTGTTAGTGGTTGATATTCGTTACCTAGTAGTATTTTATCTGACTTACGTAAAGTTGCTATAGTAGCCATTTTAAATTACCTCTAAAAGAGACCTCCCCCCGAAAGAGGAGGTCGATTAGTTTTACTGTGCAGTATCTAGACGAATAACGCCGAAATCTTGCAAGTTGCCTGAGTCGCCAGCACCAGTGTGGTACTTAGGCTTACGTAGACCGAAGATCTTACCTACAGAGATACCTGATTGGTTACCGTAGTCGAAAGTATCTTCAACCATTTCAGGTAGACCGATATCAGCCATAGCAAGAGCTTGAGCACCACAGAATAGAGCAGCACCACCGTCTACCGCAGCGTTACCACCCCACTTGTAGCCAGCAACATCTACGTTAGATGAAGTACCAGCAAGAGCACCAGAAGTGTTGAATACGTGACGGAACTCGTGAACGATAACGCCATCAACCATAACGCTTGAAGAACCAGCGAACAATGCGTTGCTTGGACCACGAACGCCAGCGTTACGAACGTTAGCGATGAAGTCAGCGTCTAACTTAAGGTCAGCCATTTGCTGTGGAGTAACGAACATGTGGAATACTTCTTCGCCTGCACCAGCACGAATACCACGAATGTATTGGTCTTTAGCGTATGCTTTCAACTGAATGATAGACTTGTAGTTAAGCTTATCAAGAGCATTAGTTTCTGAAGTGTCACCAGCTTCTAGAGTTGGATCAGCGGTAGCACTTGCTTTATCAATACGCTTCCAACGAGCTGAAGTTGGGCCAGATACGTCTGAAGCAAACTCTAGATCATCAAGAGCGTGGCCTTGAGTTGGAGTTGTGCCAGCTGCGTAACGTAGAGCACCGTTGTTTTTGAAGTTGTAAGTAACGCCAGTAAGAGTCAAGAACGCTAGTTGGTCAATACGGTCAGCCATTGCATAAGCAAGAGCGTCACGAGACTGCTCACGGAAGTTAACTACGGTCTTTTGATCAGCTATACGGCCAGCAATTCTGTTAGCAAAACGAAGTTGATCTAACTCAATGCTGATGTCGAAGGCGCGTAGCGCTTCTTCATTGTTCTCTAGAGTGTTGTCGCCTGTGATACCGTCTCCGACCATGTCAGCTAGCAAAGTGATGTTAGCTTTAGTGCCTTTTTGAGACTTAGTAAGTTCAGTAATACGTTGGACCATAGCGTTAGAGCCAGTTCCAGCGAATTGATTGATGAAAGATTGGTTACGAGCAACTTTCCAGAAGTCACGTGACCACGCTTGTAGTTGAGCACCTGTAAGTTGCCCGAAGTTTGTTAAAGCCATGATAGGCCTCCATATAAATTGACAAAAAAAGTTTATGCGGCACATGCCGCGATTCTTAGCCGACTTAAAGGAGCGGCTAATCCGTAATTCCCGTATCGTGGGACAACGAACTAGCGCTATTTAACGAGACGCGATCTCGACAGGTTTTACGCCTTGTGTAGGCGGGGGTACGTTTTTTACGGCTACGGGCCGATCAGTTATCGTACTGATAGACGAACCTAAGTTAGATACTATCGCAAGTATCCAAACTATGCAAACTAATTGAGGGGATTAGATAGATAATCCATCCCATCCCATAAATCTTGTATTTCTCTGCTAGTACTTTTGACTTGCGCTTCGAACTTATCTACTTTATCTAGTATAAGTTCAGCCTTCTCTACAGTGGTCTGCATCTGTATCACGCTTTCTTTTAACTCTTTTACTTCTTCTTTAACAGATAGTAATTTTTCTTGCTGCTCAGCAATAGTCTTCAGGTTTACACCTAGTTCTGCTAGCTTGCCCTGTAGCTGAGATACGTCGTTAGCAGTAAGTTCTTGTTCGATTAGTAAAACTTTTTCTTCTAAAGGTACGATGTCGGGTACTTGTATACCTTCAACAGCTTCTAGACGAGAGTACAGACTGCTAGCTGTCCATACACCCCCGCCTATAGTAGACCCAATAGCTAAAACTACGGCGATCCAAGCGCCTTTGAATGTCTGACCGCCTATCTTTAGCTCGCTATCTTCAATACTCATACTCGCAATCTCCTTGAGACATAAAACAATTAAACCCTTGTGCTGTAGGGCCTGTTAAGTAATATTCTGAATCCGAACCTATAGCTAACACATCTGCTTCAGTGACATATAAGTCTAAGCCATAGTTTTGCCCGTTGAGGTAGACTGCAGTCGCGTTGTTTGTTCCCGCCCAACTCATCGATACCCACTGGTTGTTAGCTGAGTAGTTGAGCGTGGCTTGCTCTGCAGTGGTGTTATTGTTTTCTGCACCCTGTTCAAGGAAGCTAACGGCTTCTTGGTTCTCGGCAACAGCGATAAACGCACTCGCTTGGTTAGCGTGTGTCTCGATATCATCTATGGATTGATTGTAAGTATCTACTTCGTCTTGTGAAATGATTAGTACTTCTTGATTTGAAGCTACGAAATCTTGTACAGCCGCTTCTTCGTCAGGCGAAGCTGCAGTTTCTGCCATCTCTGCTACTTCTACAACTTGTACCATCTCAACGACTACTTCAGTAAACGTATCGATAGCATTGTCCATAAGATCTAGCTCTTGTGCGGCACGTTCGTTTAGTACATCTTGTACAGAACCATATGGCAAGTACGTACTCATACCCGCCAACGCGTTGTTGTAAGCATCTAGCTGAACGGTGCTTATATGAGCTGAGCCTGATAGAGTTCCGTCAGATAGGCCTGTACCGCTATACGCATACTGTTGCCCAGCACCGACTAGTTTTATACCTCTATCTATCTGATCTACAATAGCAGATGAGGCGTTAATTAAGTTATCAAGTTCAGTCGCGGAGTGAGCTGCGGAACTTATCGCTAACAGACTCACTATCATCATTTTGTTCTTCATTGGATTCGACACCTATACCAAGTACTGCATTAAACCAAAGTTGAGTTTTTGTAGGTTTTCTACCTAGTTTTCCGTAGGCAGGAACAAACAATTCGGGGTCACTTTTCATAAGTAAGTAAGCCCTTTTCCCAACGACCAGTCTACCGCCTTGCTGTATTGGGCACGGCGTTCCTGACATAAACATCGACTTCCATACGACTTCGTCCTCACACATCCTAGCTACTGCTGCTACCTTCATACCTAAGTCTGATAGCAACTTTGCATCTCTTCTGCGATCACAGTTTGGATCGACTTCGTATTCACCGTTCGATATACCAACACCGACAGTTTGCAGCGAGCTTCCGCTGCCTTTTAAGCAGGTGTCCATACCATTGCTCATATACGTAGGGCTGATAGCACTACCAACGGGCATTTCGCTAGATGAACCAGCACCGTTGTATGTATTAGACACGGAATCATCTTGAGTAGTATTGTTACTCGACACCGTGCTACCATCGCCGTTGAAAGTATTTAAACTACCTTCTTGGGCGTTATCGGCATGGGAAAACCCTGCGACAAACAGTATGATGTATAAATATCTACGCACTACCTGTACCTAGCTGTCTTCTTGGCTACTTTTTTAGGCTGTTTACTAAACTGCTTGCCCGCTTTCGTATCCTTACGTTTTTTAGCACTAGTTTTTGCATACTCTTTTTTACTAAGGGCTTCTCTAGCCTTCTTGGGTAGATATCTTTCGCCCGTAGCTTTAGCGCCTTGGGTACTGTTCTTTCCTGACTTAGTACCCCACTTCTCTTTAGTCCACTTAGAGAGAGACTTCTGGGCTTTGGTTTTACCACCAGCATAACCACCGCCCGCTTTCTTGTAGCGTTGAGTGGCTAACTGTGCCTTACGAGCAGACCATTGCCCTGCCTTGCCGCCTTTGCTTCCTCTCTTTACAGAAGCAACAATACGCTTCCAAAGAGCTTCATTTGTCCTAGCCATTACTTCTTAGTCTTTTTCTTTTTCTTCCTAGTAGTAGTCTTTGTTTTACCGTATCCGCTTGAATAACCCATAGCTTTTTCCTTTGCAGTTTTTGATAGTTCACCTAAATGAAAAAGTTTCTTTGACGTAACACCGTGGTTTTTACCTGAATGTACATCACCATTAGGCATTTTATGTGTGCCGCCTGTGTGCTTAGTACCGTCTCTAAAAAAATGAGGAACACCTTTAGCCATATTAGTCACCTTACCATTTAACTTTATTTGCCCAGTATGCGGCAGACATCTTACCTTTAGCTATGTTCTTACCATGTCTAGCTTTAAAGGATTTTCGTTTAGCTTTCATCTTAGCGGATTCACCTGCTTTAGGTTTACCCGCAGTCTTTGCTCCCTGCTCACCAAAACGTATAGTCTTAACCTTGTCACCTTCTTTAGCCACCACTACATGAGACTTCTTAGGGTGATTAGGTGTCCGTTTCGGTTTATTATAGCCCGACACTCCAGCTCGGGCTAATCGTGGGTCTTTCTTCGATGGCATAGATCACCTCTTAGAGGATATCCCCTCGTAGTCTTTTTAATGTAGCTTCTGGCAACGAGTTAAACTCATCTTCAGTCATGTTATTAATGTCGTACTGACTTTCGCCTTTAGCAGCAGAGCTTTCACCCGGCATCTCGGGCGGTTGTGATTCTGCAGCTTTTAGCTTGCGGCTGACTTCTTTACGCTTCTTAGCCACTTCATCGGCGGCGTTAGGCGTGCTTGCTAATGCTGGAGTCTCCTCTGCATTATCTACCAAATCGTACTCTCGTACAATAAACCTAGCTGCTTTAGATAGTGCCGCTACGGGGTTCTCACCTTTCATCATAAATGCATCTCGTAGCTCAACAACTTCGTTTGTCAGAGTTTCATCGTACTGGTCAGACGCCCTGTTAAACTGTGGGAATGCATTCTCTAATTGAGTAGCAGCTTGTTGCAATGCGTTAGCTTCTCTATCCTGTGAAACCGTCTTTGTCATCTTTTGAGTCATTTCAAACTCAATCTGTGCCCTTTCGGCTTTTCGGATTTCGGTTCTAACGGCCGTTGCTTTCTCTACCTCTCCATCAAGCAAAGCATTTTGATATTCAACTTCTTTAGCGGCAAAGTCGTACTCTTCAGGAGCTTCCTCTTCTGCTGCTTGCGAAGCCCGCATATCTTCTAACTGCTTCTGTAGTTCTTTCTGCTTAGCGAGTACCTCGTCCAGTCTTGACTTAGGGACCATCGGCTTTTTAGCTTTAGGTTCAGTAGGCTTTTCTTCTACTTCAGGTTCTGGCTCTGGCTCTGGTTCTTTTAGAGCTTCCGGCTCCTCCTCAGACTCTGCTTCAGGTTCAACATCTTCTGCAGGCTCCTCGGTCTCTTCTTCGGCCACAACTTCTTCGGATTCTTCGGCAACAGTCTCTTCAACGGTTTCCTCCTCTTTGGCTTCTGGCTCGTCTGGGAAACTTAAGTCGATAGCAGGTGCGTCATCATCTTCAATTGGGTCAGCTCCCGGCATTACGTCGAACGTAGTTGTGTTTACATTTTCGTCTTTATCATCACTCATATCAATGTCCTATTGGTTGTTGGTGGTTCTAATGTTAGGTATGTCCACCTGTTGGGGTTTAGCTGCTTCTTTCTTCGCGGCAGTCTGCATAGCAGTAGCAGCTATGCGAGTTGCAGCATTAGTTTGAGATTGATTTGTTCTAGTCTGATTAGTAAGCGAGGCAAGTTCCCTACGTAGCATTAACTCTTGCTCTTTCATACCAATCTTAGCTTGTAGCTCTTGCATACGGATTTGCGGTGCAACGCCTGCTGTGTCTTGGGCTTTAGCCATATTGACTGCCGCTTCTGATTGTAGCTTCTGAACTTCTGCTTGCATCTTAGCCAACTCTAGCTGTACTTGCTGCATTTGAATCTCTTGCTGCATAGCCGCTGCTTGCATCTGTTCTTCTGACTGCTCTACACCTGTCATCATGCGTATACGTTTAGCAAGTTCGCCTTTACGGGCTAGATGCGAATACTCGATGATTGCGTCATCAGGAATACTAACACCGACTTGTCGTAGGTTGAGAGCTTCAGCAAACTGAACTTCATCAAAGCTATCGCGTGCTGGAGCAGTAGCTACAACAACATCGTACTCGCCTATAGTTAAGTTATTAATGATTTCACCCTCTGGAGTCATCTGGTTAACGACCATTTCTTCGCGTGGTTTCATGGGGTCATCTTCGTTAGTAACCTGAATAACGCGCTGTTCTGTGTAGAACCCTTGAACAAGATCAAGGATACGCTCTGCTAGATATTGACGTGACTTACGTAGGTTATCTAGCGGCACTTGAATCATAACTGCACCACGGTTTTGCTTAGCCTGAATAGCTACACCTGATACTTCGGCGCTATCTGTACCTAGCATTGAGTCATTGATACCTGAGATGCTTTGGATATTCGCTTGTGCTTTTTGGGCGATGCGATCCAAACCAGTTGGGATACTATTAGGGTTGATCTTAGTTGGGGGTGTAGAACCTCTGTTGTATTCAAGAACAAGGCCTGTCTCTGCGCCGTGCTCCTCGAGGTCGTCTGCCGTCATACCAACCAGTGAGCCTGACTCTACCATCCAGCCACTGTTAGCTGTGGTGTTAACAATGTGCAACTCTTGTGAAGCAATTTTATTTAGCTGCTCTTGTGGTGATAGAAGGTTGCGAACCATACCAAAAGGTTTACCGCGTCTAAAGTAGGCAAAAAACGGTATAATTGTAAAGTCTCGATATGGAGACCAGTCATCGTGCAGTACAACGTGGTCACATGTTACTGTCCAACGTACCTTCTTTATCATCTTACTAATAAGGTTTAAGCCGTACTGCTTAGCAAATTTTTTCTTTTTCTGATCTGACCAAGTAGTTGGGGAATGTCTTTGGTCACCTGTATTAGGGTCAACGAAGAAGTCACAACGTGATAGTTTCTTATGTTGACGCTCAATCACTCGAAGTGAACGTACGTTGCGGTACTCATCGTCTCCCGGAACATCCGCCCCGAAGTAATCGTCACTTGGATCAAGGTCACCGAATCGTGTCTCATCGTACTCGATAGAGTCTCGTCCGAAACTACTGCCGTTCTCAGCGATAAAACGCAAGTCCTCAGCTTTCTTCTTACCGTATAGCTCTTCGATCTCATCGAGTGTCATCCACTTGGTTTCAAAGACCTCGTTCCAAGTTTTAGGATCTGCATCTTTGGCATCTGGATCGATGAGGATGTCTAGTGGGTCTTTGGCAGTGATTCGTATCTCACCTTCGACATGGTCTGAAAAGTCCATACGCGCATCAAAGTAACCACGACCGTCCATAATAAGACCGTCGCTAAATACTTGCTGCTCAACCCAATCCAGCTTGTTACTGTCTGCAATCTGCATATATAACTTAGTAAGGGTATGCGCTACTTCTTCGTCGCCACCTCTGCGTGGTTTGAACTTAATGTCAGCTCTTCGTGATGACTGCTCACCGAGTACAGTATTAATAGTAGGTAGTACTGTATTAATAGTAAGTGCTGGACGGCCTTCTGCTTCTAACGACATTTTGTCGTAGTCGTCCCACTGATCACCTGAATAATAGGCATCACATTTTTTAGCCATATCGATGTAGTCAAGATGGCCGTTGTCTCGGGCTCGTTCATAACGGTCCCACTGCGCTCGTGCTATTTCTTGCTGTTTGGCAGAACTTAGCTTCTTCATATTTTATACACTCATCGGTGATCTGTCTTTAACTTAGGCGCTTGCCCAAGCGATGGGGGTTCATAAAAATCATACTTAATTGCTGATAATGCTTTCTTTGGGTCATAGGACTGAGTTTCGTGGTTCATCCTTGGCCAGATGTTTGCTGGGTGGTTCTCTATAGGAACGCCCATGTCTGCCGGTACAACAGGGATTTCGCCAGATCTAATTAGTGGCTCCCATTTTTTTCGGGCTTCTCCCATAGTAAGGTTTTTTCCCGTTTCGCGATCATAGAAAGGGACGGTGGCGATATAACCATCGACTTCTAGCCCTCTAGCAAGTACCGTAGTTGGCGTCCCGTCTTCGTTGCGACGGGCTTTCTTCAGGGCAAGCGTGTCTTCGTGATACTTGTTTACGAATTCGAGGTAATCATTCGCCTTATTTGTAACTCTAAAACCGCTCATCTTATGCACTCATTGGTGATTTATCACGTTTTGTATTAAACATCGTTGGTAACTTATCTCTCCACGACGGTATATGCTGTACTGGCGCCTCATACGTAGCAAACTCGGTCATCATAAGGCCTAGCCAAGCTAAGGCATCCACCTGATCATCGTGTATCCCATTAGGGAAACGCAATAACTCAGCCACTAATGGGCCAGTAAACTGCGAATCGCTAGGCATGAACACCATACCTTGTTGCATTCTACCTTGTATTGCACGGGCTCTAGCCTCTTTATCCCTACGACCTGTTTTTAGGTCCTTAAAATAAGCTTCGTGTAACCCTCGTTCGCGGACACGTTTCTCCAAGAATGGGCCTAATGCCATCTCAATATGACCTTTCTCAATGCCAATGATAGATGGCCGCCATTCTTCGTAAAGGTCAAGTATCTGTTCTACGATTTCAAATCCGTCAAACTTACCTCTGACAACATCAACAACGAACATATTATCTTCGGCATCTACTCCTATAACCATACCTACTGTATAGTCATTGCGATCACGTTTACCAATTGCCAAATCCCACGCGCAATAATAACGCATCTCGTCCAGATCCACCTCTTCATAGTTGAAGTATTGAATCATGTCCCTTGTAAAATAATCACCGTCATCAGCCACTGGGTTCTGCTGATATAGAGCTGACCAATCTCTGGGGCCAACTGCTTTCTCAATTCTAGACAAGGCTACTTCATCGTAGCGCTCTCTATGTAACGGCTCGCCTGCTTTACGGAACTCTTCATCAACTTCAGCTCTTGCTGGATAGTTGACAACTTCCCACTGTTCGCCGTTATTGTCAGCGGCCTTTAAGAGCCGCCCCGCCAGATCATCATCATGCCAACGAGTAAGGATAACAAGTACGCCACCTCCCGGAGCAAGTCGGGTATAAGCGGTAGATGTGTACCAATCCCAAGAGGAATCTCTAGCATTTTGTGACTCTGCCTCGTCTCTGTTCTTTACTGGATCATCAATAACCAGTACGTGTGCACCCTTACCTGTTATACCACCGCCGACACCAGCAGCAACAAAGCCACCGCCATCAGAAGTAAGCCAAGCTTCCGCTGATTGGCTGTCTGGGTCAAGTCTAGTTGTGAACGCAGTTTTGTAAGTTGGTTCACGCAAGAGTTGACGGACTTTACGACTGAATCCCATAGCGAGCGAACCAGAGTACGAACAGCTAATAAACTCGTGTTGAGGGTGACGACCAAGATGCCAAGCTGGGAAAGCAACTGAAGCAAGCGTGCTTTTACCGTGTCTAGGCGGCATAAAGAGCATAAGTCTTGGAGACTTTTTCTCAGCGACATCTTTAGAGAATTTTTCAAGACGGTTACAAATGTCTTTATGGACCCAGCCTGCTTGGTAGTCTGGGTTGAATCGCTCAACGAAAGGGAGTAATCTTTTCCTTGTGAGGAACCTGAGCGCGAGTTCTGCTTTTGCTTTTTCTTCAACTGAAACCTCCTCTGCCGTAATGACAGGTTGTTCAACATCGCTTGGTGTCGGTAGTGCTTCTGCATAGTCTGCCTTACAATAAACGCAGACGTTGTCATCCCCCGAGTAAAGCGTAATCGGGTGCAACTTCTTACAACGGATGCACGTTTTCTTTTCTACCACTACTAGTCTTTTGGTACTGGCGCTGTGTATACTTTACGGTTGCGGCTTTTGTGCTCTGCTTGCATCAGTTTCAACATGTCTTGCTCGAGCTTTTTGCGTGCCTTTTTACCTTTTTCATCTTTAGTGGTTTTAATACCACTTGTGTTCGCTGGTATGCCGTACATAATTAACCCTCTGGTTCTAAGTAAGTAGTGTTTTTACCTGCTATTTCTAGCAATTCTTCGTCGGAAAGCCGCTCTAGCTGCTTAGCTGTAGTGTTTAAATTAACATTAACCTGCACAGCGCTTTCTGGGGCGTTCAAACCATGTAATTTAACAAGAGAATCTACCGTATTTTTCATTTCAGTAGCTGTAGCAGAAGCATTATAGGCTTCCATATACATAGAATGCGCGTTTGTGCGTTCGAATTTCACCTCTTCGCGCATCTGTTCTCTAAAATACTGTATAGCTGTTTGGACATCTGGCTTTTTTGAGGCTTCAAGCGCTGTACTGTAGCTTGCATACCCCGCACCGCGTCCCGCTGCTGCTATAGTCATACCACTAGTGATCAATAACACTAGCTTTTCTTGCTGTACTGTCAACGCATTAAGCGAAAGCCCCATGTAAGGTACATGAGACTGGAATTCTGTTCTAGCTGATACTTCGCTAGTGGACGATTCGGAGACCGCCTCTTCGTTTGTCGCTGAGTTCACTGCCAAGTTCGTCATCTAAAAACACAAAAATGGGTGCGTCTTCGCCTAACTCATCGAATCCGCAGCTAACTAAGAAAGGATATAGCGCATCATCGCCATATCCCGCGTCAAAAAGTATTTGTTCAGCTTTATTGGCATCATATACTAATACTTCTTTGGCCCCTATACATAAAGCAGTGCCAATTACAGCTTTGTCGAGCCCTTCTATTGCAACCATAGATACTTCCATAGTGAATCTTATCCCAACTTATAATTAATCGCAAGAATGTTCGCTAATTGTCTTAATCCACCAATAAAACATGTCTATTTGCAGACTGTGACGTAATATATTAACACGATAACAAACTAAATGGACGTTATGTGGTTCATATCCTTGATTTTGATCCAATCTATCTATAGAAGCGTTGAACTCTTTCCTACCTGACCCGTCTCTGTGGTGAGTCATGGCCACACCTGACAACGCGCACTTGCCATTTTGCTTTTCCCACAGATCTATTAAGTGCTCGACAGTTATGTTGAAGTCCATTGTCTTACTGCGATTGCTTTTAGAGCTTTGTAGTAGTTTGTTTAGGTACTCTTGATAAGAACTAGACCATTTTTTGCGGCGAGTCGCCTCTACACATTTTTTACATGCGCTGCGTAGAGCTCCTTCGGATATATTGAACTCTGATTCGGGGCGAATAACGTTGCATTCAACGCACTTCTTCATTTCATCCATCGGTCAACTATACACGTATAAATCGGTTTTGCTATTTTTTAGTGAAAAAAATTTTAGAAAAAAAAAATTTGAAAATGTATTTATAAATCGCTCACGCTCTATCTCCCTTCCTGTCTGGCGGTAGCCCCCAACCCCGGACTCCGGACTTGGAACCTTGTATCGAACTTGCTTCACGGAACCTTGTCCCTCAGTAACCCTTTTACTTTTAACTTCGCTCCTCACGTCGCTCGTCGTCAGTGTGTCTTATGAATTTATTATAGGACTTACTATTATGTATCTTATCTTCTTATTATCTTTCTATGTATTACTGTTTGCTATCCCGGTTTACTTATTCGGCTTAACTAACTTCTTAATCTTCGCTGGCTGTCTTACTTGCATCGCTTCATTCCTAAAACTATGCCTACATCTAACACTTTATTATGGAGAAAAATCATGAAACTATCTAAAACCTTTGCTTCTTATGCTCTATCAGCTATCAATGCTACTGAATCAGTCGCTTCTAAAGCTACTACTTATGCTAAAACTAAACTTGAGGAACACTCTAAAACTCCTTCTCTTCAAGAACAACTCGAACTATTCGTCGACAAATCAGGTATCGACAAAGATCAAGCCCGTAAATGGCTCAAAGAATCTAACCTCCCATGGAAATAACCCATCACCAGACCGCCGAGGATTTATTCCGAGGCGGTCTTCTACTCGCCAGCACGTCGCCAGCGTGCCAGCGTGCGTGCCCATTGACCTCTGTCCGTTGCCCGTTGTCCACGATCAGTGGATAAGTAACAACGAACGAGTAACTCCCAGCGTAGCAATCCCTTTAGTACACAACATATTGTGCATTGTCCCCTGACATTTGCCCGTTGTCCTCGGTCAGCGCCCGTGTGTACCATGTGTGCCATGTGTGTGTCAGAATGTGTGTCACTTCCAAACCACTGTAACCTATTGATTCATATATACTTACTTACAAAAAACTACATGTGTGCCATGTGTGTCATGTTTTTCCCAGTTAGTAATTATAGACATACAAAAAAACAATGGTTTTACTTTTTCATTTCCGAATTTGAAAAGGTGGCACACCTGACACACATAACTCTAACCCTTACAGTTACTAGAAAAATGGTGGCACACAAGTGGCACACATTCCGGCACACCTGACACACATTTGACCACGAACAACGGATAACG
>FYBJ01000081.1_pt1 | contig 31734 bp, 30 predicted proteins | sample 1134611 | NCBI WGS metagenome assembly FYBJ01 (sample SAMEA104116008, study PRJEB20421) | marine metagenome | isolation source: marine
TCACGGTACCACTGCGATCGGCTTCGATCTGATTAAACATTTTCATCGCTTCAATGATGCAAACCACATCACCGGCACTGACTTGCTGACCGACTTCAACGAAGGCCGCCGCTTCCGGTGATGAAGAACGGTAAAACGTACCGACCATTGGTGAGCGCAGCGCATTGGCTTCATTGCTGGCTTTTTGTGCGGCTTTATTATCAGCTTCAGTGGTCGCAGGCGAAGCTGCCGGAGCTGCTGAAGCCGCGGGTGCCGGCGCATGGTAGCTTTGCGGTTGCGGGGCATAATGCACCGGTGCCGAACTGCTGTTACGGCTGATACGTACTGACTCTTCGCCTTCAGAGATTTCGATTTCGGCAACATCAGATTCTTGGATCAGATCAATCAGTTTTTTAATTTTACGAATATCCATGGATTAACCTTTGTTGATGTGATGAAAGGCAGCTTGCAGTGCCAGAGAATAACCTTGTGCGCCCAGACCGCAAATGACGCCCAGTGCCAGCTCCGAAAAATAGGAATGTTGGCGGAAGGCTTCGCGGCGATGCACGTTTGATAAATGCACTTCGATAAACGGAATATCCACGGCGGCCAACGCATCACGCAGCGCAACACTGGTATGAGTAAAAGCGGCGGGATTAATAATAATAAAGTCGGTGTTGCCACGCGCCTGCTGCACGGCATTGACTAATTCATGCTCGGCATTACTTTGCAGGGTGGTTAACTGATGACCAGCCGCCTTGGCGGCTGTTTGTAGCTGCTGGTTAATATCCTCCAGCGTGGTTGCGCCGTAAATTTCAGGCTCACGCTGCCCCAGCAGATTGAGATTGGGGCCATGTAGCACTAAAAAATTCGCCATTGAAACTAATATCCGTTTATCGGTGACCTAGGGCGCGATTTTGCACTAACAAGCGACATAAAGTCCAGTTTTTTGCTAAATCAGCGGTTTTTTGTCGCGAATGTCGCCGAACAGGTAAGTTTGTGAATTTTTTGCTTAATTTAGCGGTGTACTAGTCAATTGGGCTAAATGCGCCTGCATTTCACTGGCCGAAACATGGCCTATCAACCGTTGATTGGCATATTCCTGACCGTTGGCAGCGAAAAATACCATGGTTGGCGGGCCGAATACTTTGAGCTGCTTCAAAATCGCCTGCTGATCAGGCGTATTGTCAGTTAAATCAACTTTCAGTAAGGCGTAATCATCCAGCGCCGCTAACACGGCCGGATCCTTAAACGTCGTCTGTTCCATGGACTTGCAGTCGGTGCACCAGTCAGCATAAAAATCCAGCATCACTGGTTTATTGGTGGCTTTCAGGGCCTGTTGCAATTCGGCAGGTGAATTTATCAGCGTGAATTGCAGCGACTTTTCGCTGACGGTGTTGGCGCTGCCGATAGTCAGATGTTTCAGTGGTTGCCATAGTTGCTGACCACCGCTGGCGGCGCCAATCATCAGTAACACACCGAAGGTCAGCCCTAACAAGCCCAGACCTTTCCACAGCTTCTGCCAGCCATTGGCCTCAATACTCAGTGTTTCCAGTGCGCCCAGATAGACAGCGCAGATAATCAACAGGCTGGCCCACAAAGCCAGTGTCACGCTGGGCGGCAGCACCCGGGACATCATCCAGATCGCCAGTGCTACCAGCAAAACGCCGAACACCGCTTTGATATTGTCCATCCAGTTGCCTGCCCGTGGCAGCAGACTGCCCGCTGAAGTGCCAATAATCAGCAGCGGAATGCCCATGCCAATACTCATGGCAAATAACGCGGCGCCACCCAGTAGTGGATCGGCATGCTGACTGATAAATAACAACGCGCCGGCCAAAGGCGGCGCTAAACAAGGGCCGACAATCAAACCGGATAACAGCCCCATCAGGGCGACGCCGGCAAATTTACCGCCACGTTGCTGATGGCTGATTTGGTGCAGTCGCTGTTGCAGAAAATGGGGCAGTTGCAATTCATAAAAACCAAACATCGATAAAGCCAGTGCCAGCAATATCAGGCTGAAAACACCAATGACCCAGATGTTTTGCAGCAGCGCTTGCAAGTTACCGCCGAGCAAGCCGGTCAATACACCGGCGGCCGTATAAGTCACCGACATGGCCAGCACGTAGACCAGCGACAACATAAAGGCACGGCGGGTGGTCACCGAATCACCTTCGCCGACAATAATGCTCGATAAAATCGGGATCATCGGAAAGACGCAGGGGGTAAAAGCCAGTAATAAACCCAAGCCCAGAAAACCCAGCAAAATCCGCGGCAAATTATTGTTCGCCAGTCGCTCGGCAATTTGATCCTGCTGGTTGTTGGTGCCAGCAGTTTCAAGTGGCGTGGTCAGATCAGAGGGCAGCGCGATTTCAGCAGTGGCAGCATTATCAACCGCCGGTAGGTCCAGTTTGACGGTTTTGATTTCGGGTGGATAACAAATATTGAAAGTTTCTGAGCACCCCTGGTAACGCACTTCCAGCGTCAGGGTTTGTGCCGTGTCTGGACGGTTCAGCGGCACACTGAGTAGCAGATCCTGATGGTAGACCTCGGTCAGGCCAAAATATTCATCCTGCTTATTTTCGCCCTGCGGCAGGTTCAATGCACCGAGGGTGACGTTGTCGTTATCGGTGATTTGGACTTCGATTTTATTGCGATATAAATAATTGCCTTCGGCAATTTGCCAGCCGATATGCAGATGCTGCGGGTCTTTAACATCGGCAGAAAACCGGAATGCTTCATCTACCGCCAGTGGCTCATCACTGCCGGCAAAACCCAGTTGTTCGAGCACACTGTCGCGCGCCTGCAGGCTGAAACTGGTGATGAGCAGCAAAAAAATAATAATTGATCGCATAAATCCTCAGGCAGGGGCTTAACTGGTTTATCAGACCATTCTAGCAGGCCAATGTTACATCGCTGGCGGCCGACAGGGTGTCATGTTGTCTTGAAACTGTAATAATTGGCATCTTTTTGACGGCAAACCGGGTGACTTGTGGAAATCAAAACCATTCATCAACTTGAAAAACAGGCCTTTAAAAAAAGCCATTCTGAAATAGCCCGTATCGGCGCAGCACTGTTTTTCCTGGCAGCAGTATTGGTCTTCAGTTTTATGACCAGTGGCGGGGTGCCTAACAATCTGTTTTTAGCCATTGCGGCGGTATTTGGCGCCTATATGGCGATGAATATTGGCGCCAACGATGTTGCCAATAATGTCGGTCCGGCGGTGGGCTCGCGGGCAATGACGATGGGTGGGGCGATTATCATTGCCATGGTTTTTGAGGCCTCTGGTGCCTTTATCGCTGGCGGTGATGTGGTGTCGACCATCAAAAACGGCATTGTTGATATTCAGGGTTTTGGAAATAACACCGAAGAATTTGTCTGGGCAATGATGGCCGCTCTGCTGGCTGCGGCACTATGGCTGAATTTAGCGACATTTGCCGGGGCGCCGGTATCGACCACCCATTCGATTGTCGGCGGCGTGATGGGAGCGGGCATCGCGGCGGCAGGTTTCAGCATTGTCAATTGGGACACCATGGGCGCGATTGTCAGTTCCTGGGTGATCTCGCCATTGCTGGGCGGTTTAATTGCAGCATTGTTTTTATTCGCTATCAAAAAAACCATTATTTTCCGTGACGACAAAATCAGCGCTTCTTATAAATGGGTGCCAGTGTATGTCGGGGTGATGGCTTGGGCATTTGCCACTTATCTCATTATCAAAGGTATTTCCAAAATCTGGCCAAAGTTGCTGGAAATCGTCAACTGGTTGCCGCTGGTTGAAGTAGAAATTGTCAAAAAGCCCAGTTTTTTGACAGCCCTGCTGGTGGGATTATTGATTGGGCTGCTGATTTATCGCCTGGTGAAACGCAATTTAAAGCGCAAGTTGCCGGATATGGGCAACGATCGGGGCAGTGTTAATAAGTTATTTACCATTCCGTTAGTATTTGCCGCGGCGCTGCTCAGTTTTGCTCATGGTGCTAATGATGTGGCCAATGCGATTGGTCCACTGGCGGCCATTAATGACGCCATTATGACGGGCGGCATTACCGCCGAAGCCGGTATTCCGCTTTGGGTGATGGCTGTCGGTGCGTTGGGTATTGCCATTGGTTTGGGTTTATACGGCCCACGACTGATCCGCACCGTCGGTGGTGAAATTACCGAACTGGACCAAATGCGCGCTTATTCGATTGCCATGGCGGCAGCGTTAACGGTCATAGTTGCCAGTCAACTGGGTTTGCCGGTATCCACCACCCATATTGCGATTGGCGGTGTATTCGGCGTTGGTTTTTTGCGGGAATGGCTGGATGAGTCAAACAAGCTCGAGCGTGTGATCCGCAAAGAAAAAACCGAACTCAAAGACGATAAAAAACAGCTCAATGCACTGCGTAAAGAATTGGGCGCTTTGCAGGGTAAAGACGGTAAAAGTGTTGAGGAATATCAGCGGATCACCGAACTGTACCGGCTGATTGATGACGAAGAAGATGCCATTAAAAAGGCTAAAAAACAGCTTAAAAAAGAACAGAAAAATCTGTTTGTAAAACGCGACATGGTGAAAAAAATCGTCACCGCCTGGATCATTACCGTGCCATCGGCGGCTGTGATTTCGGCGATGGTGTTTTACATGATTAAAGGCATCATGCTGTAAGCAAAACGTCATTAACTGGTCATAAACGTGCAGCAAAATGGTGAATTTAAATAATCAGGACGCCTGATGCTGGCAAAACTTAAAGCTTTACCTGATTCGGTTCGCCAATATCTGGTGGTCACGCTCAGTTACTGGGCGTTTACCGTGTCTGATGGCGCGCTGCGCATGTTGGTGGTGCTGTTTTTTCACCAGTTGGGTTACAGCCCGCTGGAAGTGGCGATGCTGTTTGTGCTCTATGAGTTTTTCGGCATTGTCACCAATCTGACCGGCGGCTGGCTGGCTGCCCGGCTGGGCCTCAATATCACCTTGCATGCCGGTTTATTACTGCAGATCATCGCGCTGGCGATGTTGCTGGTGGATCCGGCCTGGCTGACGGTCGCGTATGTCATGGTGGCGCAGGCGTTGTCGGGGATCGCTAAAGATCTTAATAAAATGAGCGCCAAATCCAGCATCAAAATGCTGGTGGCTGATGATCAGCAATCGACGCTGTATAAATGGATTGCGTTGTTGACCGGCTCCAAAAATGCGTTAAAAGGCGTGGGTTTTTTTGTTGGTGCAGCATTGTTGTACTGGTTGGAATTTCGTGGCGCGATTTTGGTGTTGGCCGGTGTGCTGGCTATCGTGTTGATTTGGAGCCTGAGTGTTTTAAAGCGCGATCTGGGGCGCAGCAGTTTCAAACCCAAATTCCGTGATGCTTTTTCTAAAAGCCCGGCGGTGAATCGCTTGTCGGCAGCACGGTTTTTTCTGTTTGGTTCACGTGATGTCTGGTTTGTGGTGGCGTTGCCGGTGTTTTTACATGCCCAGCTACAATGGCCGAGCATTTATATCGGTGCTTTGCTGGCGACCTGGGTGATTGGCTACGGCATCGTGCAGGCACTGGCACCCAAGCTGACGGGTTTTTCCAAACAGCAGGCACCGGATGGTTATCAGGTGTGGTTGTGGTCTTTGCCATTAATGCTGTTGCCGTTGTTAATTGCGGCAGCGGTTTACTGGCAGGTGGCCGTGTTATGGGCGCTGACGGCGGGTTTACTGGTCTACGGTATTTTATTTGCCATCAATTCAGCGGTGCATTCTTATCTGATTGTTGCTTATGCCGATGCTGATGGGGTGTCGCTGGATGTCGGCTTTTATTATATGGCCAATGCAGCCGGCCGTTTGGCCGGTACCGTGTTGTCCGGTTGGATTTATCAAAGCGCCGGTTTAGCGGCCTGTTTATTGGTATCGGCGCTGATGATTGCCGCGGCCAGTATTATTTCAAGATTGTTACCACGCCAAACGACAGCCTGATAAGGTTTGCAGGGCTGTTATCATTTTGTCATATTTGGCAGGTAACCTTTCGCCAACAATTAATCAGGATGGGATTTATGGCAACCACGGTACTGCTGGTCGAGGATGACGCGGCGATCCGCGATATGTTGAGCTTCAGTTTAAAACAGGCTGGTTTTACTTGTGAGCCGGCCAAAGATGCTGAACAAGGCCTGGAGTGGCTGAAAAATCAGCAGCCGGACATGATTTTGCTGGACTGGATGTTGCCCGGTATTGATGGCATTGAATTTATCCGCCGGCTGCGTGCCAACGAGTTTCTGGCATCGATTCCGGTCATTATGCTGACCGCCAAAGGCGAGAGTGAAGACATGGTCAAAGGCCTCAGTGTTGGCGCTGATGACTATATTAATAAACCGTTTTCACCCCCCGAATTAATTGCCCGTATCAAAGCCGTGTTGCGCCGTTGCCGGCCGTTGGGTGATGACGATGGTAAGAAACTGCAATTCGGTGAGCTGGTGCTGGATACCAAAAGCCACCGGGTGACGGTGGCGGGGAATCGGATTGATTTGGGCCCGACCGAATTTCGTCTGCTGCACTTTTTTATGAAAAATCCGGAACGTGCTTATAACCGTTCTCAGCTGTTGGATTTTGTCTGGGGCGATACGGTGTATATCGAAGAGCGCACCGTTGATGTGCATATTCGGCGACTGCGTAAAGCGCTGGAGCCGACCGGTCACGATCCGCTGGTGCAAACCGTGCGTGGTGTTGGCTACCGGTTTTCTGTTGAATAACCGGGGCTGAATAATGTCCTGGGATTTCTGGCGGTTAATCACGCTGATCAGTCTGGCGGGGTTTTTTGGCTTGCTGCTTGGCGAAATGATGACATTTTTGTTTCTGGCGGCCTTGCTCTACGCGATTTGGTTACAAAAACAGTGGTTTTTATTACGTGATTGGCTGGAAAAGCCAAATAAAAACCAACCGCCGCTGGGCGAAGGTGTCATTGACGATATTTGCGGACAAATTGAACGCATGCGTTCGCAAAACAATAACCGCAAAAAAAAGCTGACTGGCTATTTAAAACGCTTTAAAACCGCGACGGCTGCCTTACCAGATGGCATTGTGGTCATGGGGGAATTTGGTCAGGTTGAGTGGGCCAATCTTGCTGCCAGAGAACTGCTCGGTATCCGCTGGCCGCGTGATGCCAAACTCCGGGTGAATAATTTATTGCGGGCACCGGCATTTCATCGGCTGATGGAAGCGCCTTCTGATGACAATCCGACCGCACTGATTGAATCACCGGTTAATAAAGCGATTCAACTGGAACTCAAAATCGTCAAATACGCCAATCAGGATCGCTTGCTGATTGCCCGTGATGTCAGTCAGACCATTAAATTGCAGCGTATGCGCCGCGATTTTGTCGCCAATGTGTCACATGAGCTGCGTACACCGCTGACGGTGCTCAAGGGCTATCTGGAAAGTTTTGATAAAGAGACCGATCCGGCGATGTGGCAACATGCTTTGCCGGTGATGCAGCAACAAACGCAGCGCATGCACTTGATGATCAAGGATTTATTGGCGTTGTCGCAATTAGAAACCGGTGAAAAGCCGTTGCAACACCGGCCAACCGATGTCTGCAGATTGCTGCAGAGTGTCATTGAGGATGCCAAGCGACTGGAAACTTTTCGCGATCAGCAGTTGTTATTAGAGTGCTCAAGTGACAAGTGGCTGCTGGCGGATGCCGATGAATTACGCAGTGCCATTTCGAACTTGTTGTTTAATGCCGTTAAATACACACCGGCAGACGCGGTTATTACCGCTAGTTGGTTTGTGCAGGATAAAAACTGCGTGATTGAAGTGGCCGATAACGGTGACGGTATTGCCAGTCATCATTTAGAGCGTTTAACGGAACGTTTTTATCGGGTGGATAATGGCCGGGATCGTGAAAACGGCGGTACCGGGCTGGGGCTGGCGATTGTCAAACATGTTCTGAATCGTCATAAAGGCCATCTGGAAATCATCAGTGAGCAAGGCGAAGGTGCGGTTTTCCGCTGTGTTTTCCCGATTAGCCAATCAATTACAGCAGCGCCTCAATAAACAAGGCAACGGCATGGTCATGATGCTTTGTTAACCTTGGTTAAGCGCACTAAATACAGCCCCTATTTTTAAGGACACATAATGGCTACCAGTCAGCATATTTCGCAGCGTTTTGATAAGCAACTAGAAGGGATTCGCTCTCAGGTATTGGCCATGGGCGGGCTGGTTGAGCAGCAGGTCAATGATGCCATGCAATCGCTGTTAACCGGTGATGCGGAACTGGCGCGAAAGGTGATGACGGGTGATGAAGAGGTTAACAAGCTGGATCTGAAAGCCGATGAAGATTGCTTCAAAATCATCGCCATGCGTCAGCCCACCGCCAGTGATTTGCGTTTAGTCACAGTGGTTTCAAAAACTATTTCAGATTTAGAGCGTGTTGGCGATGAAGCGGTGCGGATCGCCCGTATGGCGCTTAATTTGTCAGAAAAAGATCGCCCGAAAAAGAATTACCGCGAATTACGAGTGCTAGGTAAACACGTTGAAGAAATGCTGCATAACGCTCTCGATGCGTTTGTCAGACAAGATGTGAAACTGGCGCTGGAAGTGGCCCGTGAAGACCACCGTGTTGATGAAGAATATGAAGGTTTATTGCGGCAGTTAATGACCTACATGATGGAAGATCCGCGCATGATAAGCCGCGCTATCGATATGATGTGGTCAGCGCGGTCGCTGGAGCGAATCGGCGATCATGCCCGCAATATCGCCGAACATACGATTTATATGGTTGAAGGCAAAGATGTGCGTCATTTGTCGGTCGAAAAAATGGAAAAAGTGGTTAAAGGCGAATAAATAAGTTTCTCTCTCACTTATCATTGCCTGGCCCGCATCAATTGATGCGGGTTTTTTTTGCCTGCTGATCATGCGAGGCAGTGGTTTTTTTGCATGGCATCTGCCGGCTGAGTCAGGCAGAATGCAGGCATCTTAACCAAGACGCTGCTTATGGAATCTGTGAACGAAACCGAAGAAGTACTGGCTGCTGTGGATCTCGGTTCCAACAGTTTTCATATGATCATCGCCCGGCTGCGTGATGGCCAGTTTCAAATCATGGACCGGCTGCGGGAAATGGTGCAATTACGCGCCGGTTTGGATAAAAACAATATTCTCTCAGAAGACGCACAGGCGCGGGCGGTTGCCTGTCTGGAACGCTTCGCCGAACGCATCCGCGATTTACCCCGCGGCAAAGTTCGGGTGGTCGGCACCAATACCTTACGGGTGGCCGAAAACAGCCGCGACTTTTTGCGCCGGGCGGGCCGGGCGCTGGGTCATCCCATCGAAATTGTCACCGGTGAAGAAGAAGCGCGGCTGATTTATCTCGGTGTTGCCCGATCACTGGCATTTGATAATCAGCGCCGGCTGGTCATGGATATCGGCGGTGGCAGTACCGAGTTTATTATCGGTGAAGGGTTGTCTGGTCTGATGCGGGAAAGTCTGGAAATGGGCTGCGTCAGTTTCAGCCAGCAATTTTTTGCCGATGGTCATATCTCCCAGATTCAAATGCAATCGGCGCTGCTGGCCGCGGCCATCCGGCTGCGTTCGATTCAGCGGCCTTATCAGCGTTTCGGCTGGGTTGAGGCGGTCGGTGCTTCGGGTACCATTCGCAGTGTTGCCGATATCGTCACCGCTCAGGGCTGGAGCGAAAATGGCGTGATTACCAATGCCTCGCTGGATAAACTCATTGAAGCGTTACTCGCCGCTGGTCATCAGGACAAACTGGATTTGCAGGGCTTGAGTCCTGAACGCAAGACCGTCTTGCCGGCCGGTGTGGCGGTTTTAAAAGCCGCTTTTGATCGGCTGAAAATCGAGCGGATGGTAGTGTCTGATGGGGCATTGCGTGAGGGGCTGCTTTACGATTTGCAAGGCCGGATCCAGCATGATGATGAGCGTGAACGTACCGTGCAGGCATTGGCCCGCCGTTATCAGGCCGATGAGGCCCATGCGGCGCGGGTTAGCCGGATGGCCAGTGAATTATTTGAACAAGTGGCCGCCGACTGGCAACTGAGCAGTGATGATCATTTATATAAATTGCAGTGGGCGGCGCAGCTACATGAAGTCGGTCTGGCCATTTCGCATTATCAATATCACAAACATGCCGCTTATCTGGTGGCGCATTCCGATATGCCCGGTTTTTCTCGTGAGGAGCAATACGCACTGGCTGCCATGATGCGGGGGCAGCGGCGGTCGATCCCCAAAAAACAACTGGAACAACTGTCTGAAGATCTGCAGTTACCGACATTACGGTTGATGATTTTGCTACGGCTGGCTTTGGTGTTTAACCGTGGCCGCAGTGAGCAGACCGATACCTACGTCAAACTAGCGGTGACCAGAAAAGGCCTGCAACTGACGTTGCCCGAGGCTTGGCTCAATGAGCATCCGCTTACCGAAGCGGATTTAAAACAGGAAAAACATTACCTGAAAGCCATTGATGTCCGACTGAAAATCAGCTGAGTGCAACCTTTGTCAGCGCCGGCAGTCTGCTGATCTACAGGAGACTCGTCATGCAAAAACTTCTCTGGTTGTTATGCAGTTTATTTACCTCGGCAGGCGTGCAGGCGATGCCGCTTATCTGGCAGGCGGATAATGGCGACACATTGCAATTAACGCAGTTGGATAGTGGTGAATATTGGGCCAGTCTGACTCTGAGTGATGATCACACCTACAGCTTTGCCGATAATGAATTGATTCTGTTGCAGCTGGATAAAGCGCAACCGGTATCGCTGGTGCATGGTCTGCGCAGTTGCGGTTCACCCGCGCGGGCACCGCAACAAATTGATTATGTGTTTAGCCAGCAGGATACGGACTGGCTACTGGAGACCCGGCAAACACCGCCGCCATTGCCTGAGGGCTTTGTCATTAAAGACAGTGATTATCCGACGGTGCAGGCCGATCGACGGGCTCATGTGGTTGATTTTCCGTTGCAAACAGCCGATCGGCCATTGTGGCCGCAATGGCAGTCGGCAGAGATCATCACCATTCGCTACAGTCTGAATAATGGTCTGCCGGTATCGGTGCAATTTGATTTAAACCATCATTAGTAATAATCGCCAGCCAATAAATTACGCCATTTCCACTGGCTTTCAGGCATATGCCATAAAATTTCACTGGCCGGCGTGATAATCTGCCGGCTAATGATTTATCGGATTTGTTGATGGAATTAATCACCACATCGTTGTTCAGCGCTTTTTTGCTTGGTTTGTTCAGCACGGCGCATTGTATTGCTATGTGCGGTTCCGTGATTGGCGCGCTGACGCTGAGTCTGCCGGGCAAAGTGCGTGAGTCGCCAAAGGCGATGCTGCCGTTTGTCTTTAATTACAACTTCGGCCGCATTATCAGTTATACGCTGGCCGGCGGATTGGTGGCCGCGCTGGTGTCGCCGCTCAATGATCTTGGCGGGCTGCAATGGCTGCGCTATTTGTCTGTTGTCATCATGATCGCCATGGGGCTGTATCTGGCCGGCTGGCTGCCGCGATTTGCCCATATTGAAAAGATCGGTACGCCGATCTGGCGGTTTTTACAGCCGCTAGGGCAAAAACTGTTACCGGTGACCTCGTTAAAACAGGCATTTGCTTTTGGTGCGATCTGGGGCTGGTTACCGTGCGGACTGGTTTATGCGGCGCTGGTCATGGCGGCGACCACCGGTGATGCCACAACCGGCGCTCTGACCATGCTGGCATTTGGTTTAGGGACCTTGCCGGCGGTGATGGGCGCCGGTTTATTTGTCGGTTTTTTGAGCAGCCTGGCGCGTAATATCTGGTTCCGGCGCATTGCTGGTTTGTTGATTATTGCCATGGCGATGGCGGTTTTGGCGGCACCTTCGTTATTGCTGCATGATCATACGCAGCATCAGCATTACAGCGAGAATAACTGAGATGGCGCTGCCTGAATTTATCGGCCAGTCACCGGCGATTACCCATATCCAGCGGTTATTACCGATGATTGCACTGAGTGATGCCAGCGTCCTGATAAGTGGTGAAACCGGTACTGGTAAAGAGCTGGTTGCACAAACTCTGCATCAGTTAAGCCATCGCAAAGATAAAGCGCTGATCACTATTAACTGCGCGGCGTTGCCGATGCAGGATGCCGAAGTTGATTTGTTCGGTCGTGCTGATGCCGCCGGCGAGATCATTGAAACCGGCCGGCTGCTGGCGGCAGAAAAAAGCACAGTGTTTCTTGATGAAGTTGATGCCTTGCCGCTGGCTTTGCAGGCCAAGGTGTTACGGTTTCTGGAAGCCGGTGAATGTCAGCTGCCGGGCAGTCATAAGCTGCACATTATTGATGCGCGGATCATTGCCGCGACCAGTGCTGATTTGCCGGGCTTGGTCAAAGCCGGACAATTTCGTGCGGATTTATATTACCGCCTGCAAGTGGTGCCGATTGAGCTGCCGCCGCTACGCCAGCGCAAAGAGGATATCAGCCTGCTGGCCAGTCATTTTGCCCGGCAGTTTGCCAGGGGCAATGCGCCGCTGCGCTTTGACAAAACATTGCTGCAACAACTGCAAAAATATAGCTGGCCGGGCAATGTCCGGGAGTTATCAAACCTTTGTCAGCGGCTGAGTTTGCTGAGTCCGGGCAAGTTATTACGCAGCGACGATTTACCACCAGAAATGCAGGCGCCGGTACAAAGCGCCGCGGTATTTGTGTTGCCGGAGGAGGGGGTTGATCTGGCGCAACTGGAACTCGACTTGATTGAGCAGGCACTGGAAAAATCAGCAGGCAACCGTTCTAAAGCTGCCCGGCTGCTGGGTATCAGCCGAGATACTTTGCTGTATCGCATGCAGAAATACGGCTTATCAGAATAGCCGCCTGACGGATGCGGGATTGGCGCTGAGCGGTTACACTAACGGCATCCGAAATCGAGAGAAAACCGCTTATGAAACAGTATCTGGACTTGCTGCGTGACGTCATGGAAAACGGCGTCGATAAAGGTGATCGCACCGGCACCGGCACCCGCAGTGTGTTTGGCCGGCAAGTGCGTTATGACCTCAGTGAAGGCTTCCCGCTGCTGACTACCAAAAAACTGCATATCCGCAGTATTTTGCATGAGTTGTTATGGTTTTTAAGCGGTGAAACCAATATCCGCTATTTAAAAGAAAACAACGTGTCGATTTGGGATGAATGGGCCACACCCGATGGTGAATTGGGGCCGGTTTATGGTGCGCAGTGGCGTAACTGGCAGGGCGCTGACGGTAAAACCTATGATCAGGTGACGGCACTGGTGGACGGCTTAAAAAATAATCCTGACAGCCGCCGCCATATTATTAATGGCTGGAATGTCGCTTTGCTGCCCGACGAAAAACAAAAGCCCTGGGAAAATGCCGCCGCCGGCAAAATGGCGCTGCCACCTTGCCATGTCTTGTATCAGTTTTATGTCGCCAACAATAAACTCAGCGCATCTTTATATATCCGCAGTAATGATCTGTTTCTTGGCAACCCTTACAACACGGCCTCACTGGCTTTTTTAACGCATATGCTGGCGCAGCAATGTGATTTGGATGTCGGTGAAATCATCCTGAGCATTGGTGACGCGCACATTTACAGTAATCATTTTGAACAGGTCGAAACCCAGTTGCAGCGCAGCCCCGGGCCGTTGCCGCAATTAAAAATCCACCGTAAACCGGCATCAATATTGGATTATCGCTTTGACGATTTTGAGATTGTTAATTATGAAGCGCAGCCGCATATCAAAGCGCCGATAGCCGTTTAGGCCAACCAAAAATTTATCACTCAAGCCGCCGACAGATGTCGGCGGCTGATAAGTGCTCCATCCGCAATTTATTGCATTTTCTGAAAGACGCTGACATTAACGTTAAAAGACGTATTTGATGTCTGCTACCTGCTTAGCTCAGTGATATTTCGTTAAATGTCACAAAGTTGTCACAGTCTACCTTTACTCTCCACACATCGGCTTACCCGTGCCGGTTCGTCTGAAAGTCAAAAACTGTCCTGCCAAGGGGCTGAATCAACAAGACTGTCAGCACATTAATTTGTTAATGCAACCCATGCGAATGAAGGAGTACCAAGGTGATTAAACTGAAAACAGCCCTCACATCAATTGCCCTTGCAGGTAGCCTTGCAGCTATTTCTGCCCCGGCGATGGCCCGCGATACTATTAATATCGTTGGCTCTTCTACTGTGTATCCGTTCGCGACAGTTGTCGCTGAGCGTTTTGGCGCCCGCGGCGATTTTCCAACGCCAAAACTGGAGTCAACCGGTTCAGGTGGTGGTCTGAAAATTTTCTGCCAGGGTATTGGTACCAATCACCCTGATATCACTAATTCATCACGTCGCATCAAAGCCTCTGAGCTTGAGCTTTGCAAAAGCAACGGTGTTGAAGAAGTCACCGAATTCCGTATCGGTTCTGACGGCATCGTCATTGCCAGCTCAAAAGAAGCTGAGCCAATGGATCTGACGTTACAACAGTTGTTCCTGGCACTGGGCGAGAAAGTACCTGTTGACGGCGAGTGGGTCATGAACCCGAACAAAACCTGGAGTGATGTTGACGCCAGCCTGCCGAACAAACCAATCAGAGTAATGGGCCCACCACCAACATCTGGTACCCGTGACTCATTCAACGAACTGGCGCTGGCCGGTGGTTGTGACACGCTGCCAGAAGCAGCCGCGCTGAGTGAGGATGAGCATGCTGCAATCTGCATGAGCATTCGTGAAGATGGTGCGTTTATCGAAGCCGGTGAAAATGACAACCTGATCGTACAAAAACTGGTCGGCGATAAAGATATGTTTGGTGTCTTCGGTTACAGCTTTTTAGAAGAAAATGCTGACCGCCTGCAAGCCGCTAAGTTAGATGGTGTTGTGCCAGATGCTGATTTGATTGCGCAGGACAAATATCCGGTTGCCCGTTCTTTGTTCTTCTATGTTAAGAAAGCCCACATCGGTGTGGTACCAGGCATTGCCGAATATGCAGGTGAGTTTGTCAGCCCTGCGGCGATGGGGCCTAACGGTTACCTGAAAGATGTCGGTCTGATTGTACCGACCCGTGACAGCCTGATGGCGCTGCAGAAAAAGTTAGAAGAGATGCCTAACCTGACTGCAGATGAACTGAAATAGTCAGAACAACGCTGGTCTGAAAAGGGTGCGATCCGCTTGTTTGTGGGTCGCATCCTTTTTCATTTTAGGCAGTAAAGTGAAATTGCTTGCTCGCTAGCGTAATATTTTCACGATTCCCTAGTCGCATTCAGGAAATAACATGCAATCCTCGAATCTGTTTTTTATAACCCTGCTGCTCATTATTGTGGCGTATTCGCTGGGTTATTTACGGTCAAAGGAACTCGCCGCACCATTGGGCGGTATTCGTCATCTTAAATCGCTGCCCGGTTACTATGGCGTGCGCGCGGCAATGTGGTGTGGCATTCCGGCACTGCTTATCCTGGCGCTCTGGGTGTCGTTTGAAAGTCAGATTGTTCAGATGCTGGTGCTTGGCTCATTGCCTGCGGAGTTGATTCCAAAATCGGTCGGTGAAGCCAGTCTGATGATGTCCAAAATCAGTAATCTGGCCAGTGGCGCGTTATCTGCCGGTAGCGCCGATGCACCGCTGTTAGAAGCCGCTGACCGGCTTAAAGTGCTGAGTGATAACAGTGACACTTACATGACACTGCTGGTGTTATCGATCGCGGCACTGGCCGGGTTTGTTGGCTGGTATCGGATACAGCCAAAACTCAATGCCAGAGAGCAGGTCGAAAAAACACTGCGCTGGATCTTGTTTGCCTGTGCTGGCTTGGCGATTTTAACCACCGTGGGCATTATTTTTTCGGTGGCGTTTGAAACCATCCGCTTCTTCGGCATGGTGCCTTTTACCGAATTCTTTTTTGGTACCAGTTGGAGTCCTCAGGTCGCACTTCGTGCCGATCAGGTCGCTTCAAGCGGTGCTTTCGGCATGATCCCGCTGTTTACCGGCACCTTACTGATTTCAGCTATTGCCTTGCTGGTGGCGGTGCCGGTGGGTTTGTTTTCGGCGATTTACTTATCGGAATATGCCAATAAGCATGTGCGCAGTGTGGTCAAACCGCTTTTAGAATTGCTGGCGGGTGTACCGACGGTGGTTTACGGGTTTTTTGCCGCATTGACGGTCGCGCCTTTTATCGCTGATTTTGCCGAAGTACTGGGTTTAGGGGCTTCTTCACAGAGTGCTTTGGCGGCCGGTCTGGTCATGGGCATCATGATTATTCCGTTTGTTTCGTCGCTTTCTGATGACGTGATTAATGCTGTGCCGCAAACGCTGCGGGACGGTTCATTAGCATTAGGGGCTACCCAATCTGAGACCATGAAAAAAGTGATTTTTCCGGCAGCGCTGCCCGGCATTATGGGCGGTATTTTGCTGGCAGCATCACGGGCGATTGGTGAAACCATGATTGTGGTGATGGCGGCAGGTCTGGCGGCCAAGCTAACGGCCAATCCGCTGGAATCGGTGACCACCGTGACCGTGCAGATTGTCACCCTGTTAATCGGGGATCAGGAGTTTGATAGTCCTAAGACACTTGCTGCGTTCGCACTCGGTGCCATGTTGTTTATTGTCACCCTGCTGCTCAACGTGATTGCCCTGAAGATCGTTCGTAAATATCGAGAACAATATGACTGATCGCACTACACAGGCGGAGATTGTCCGCCGCTCACTGAAAAGACGTTATCGTAAAGAACGCCGCTTTCGGGCTTACGGCATTATGGCGATTGCGATTGCCCTTGCCGCACTGGTGGTGTTGTTTGCAGACATTATCGGCAAAGGCCATACCGGGTTTTTAAAGACCACCATTACGCTGGATGTCGAGATGGATTCGGCCGCAATGTTTCTTGAGGATCCGACCAATGCTGATGAAGTCCGGATGGCGGATTTTGTTGAGCCATTAATCATCAGTTTGTCGAAAACCTTGCCGGATGCCACACAAGATGATCGGGACGCTTTGCGCGGCCTGATTAATCCCTATGCGTCTAATGAACTGCGAGATGTGCTGGTGGCTAATCCAGACTGGATGGGCACCACGCAGACCATCACCTTCCTGGCGCACAGTGACGTTGATGTCTATAACAAACATCAGGGTGACAGCGCTTATTCAATCAAGTTGTCTGAGCAACAACAGGCATGGGTGGATGAGCTAAAACAAAGAGACGTGATAGACACCGCCTTTAACGACGTATTTTTCACCAGCGGTGACTCCCGTGATCCGGCCCGCGCTGGTGTGTTGGGCGCAGTAGTCGGTTCATTACTGGTGATGTTTGTAACGCTGGTACTGTCGTTCCCGATTGGCGTTGCGGCGGCCATTTATCTTGAGGAATTTGCCCCGAAAAACCGGCTGACGGATTTTATTGAGGTGAATATCAATAATCTTGCAGCGGTGCCTTCAATTATCTTTGGTCTCTTGGGTCTGGCGGTATTTATCAATTTGTTTGGCATGCCCCGCTCGGTGCCATTTGTTGGTGGTCTGGTACTGACGTTGATGACGTTGCCGACGATTATTATTTCAAGCCGCGCGGCTATTAAGAGTGTACCGCCATCGGTGCGTGAAGCCGCTGAGGGGATTGGCGCTTCAAAAATGCAGGTGGTGTTGCATCACGTCTTGCCACTGGCGATGCCGGGTATGTTAACCGGTTCGATTATCGGCATGGCGCAGGCACTGGGTGAAACAGCGCCACTGTTATTGATTGGCATGGTGGCCTTTATTGTGGAAATTCCTGAGGGTTTCCTAGATGCTGCCACCGTCTTGCCGGTGCAGGTGTTCCTGTGGGCAGGTAGTCCGGAGCTTGCCTTTATTGAACGTGCGTCAGCGGCCATTATGGTGTTACTGACCTTCCTGTTGGGTATGAATGCATTGGCCATCTGGCTTCGTAAGCGCCTCGAGCGTCGGTGGTAAAGGAGAATGAATACGATGAATGTTAACGAAACAATTGCCACTGAGGCGACTGCCGTCGGTGATGAAAAAAGCCTCATCATGCCTAAAGAACCAGTTAGCAATGACAATGCCCAGTCGGCGCCGGTTCAGGAAGGCAAAACGGTCGGTAAACCTTATATTGATGACGCCAAATTCCGGCTGCGTAATGTTGAAGTGTTTTACGGCGAAGATCGGGCGATTAAAGATGTCAGCCTGGATATCGGCCGTAATCAGGTGATTTCGTTTATCGGGCCGTCCGGCTGCGGTAAATCGACTTTTTTACGTTGCCTTAACCGGATGAACGACAGTATTGATATCTGTCGGGTCGAAGGCCAGATCCTGCTCGACGATGAAGATATTTATCACTCTAAAAAAGATGTGGTCGAGCTGCGGGCGCGGGTAGGCATGGTGTTTCAGAAGCCGAACCCGTTCCCCAAATCAATTTATGACAATGTTGCTTACGGACCGCGTATTCACGGTCTGGCCAATCGCAAAGCCGATCTGGATGACATTGTCGAAGATAGCCTGCGTAAAGCCGGTCTCTGGAACGAGGTGAAAGATCGTCTGCAGTCGATGGCCACCGGTATGTCGGGTGGGCAGCAGCAGCGTCTGTGTATCGCCAGAGCCATTGCCGTCAGCCCGGAAGTTATCCTGATGGATGAGCCCTGCTCGGCGCTGGATCCGATTGCCACTGCCAAGGTGGAAGAGCTTATCGCCGAAATGTCGGAGAGTTACACCATTGTGATTGTCACGCATTCGATGCAACAGGCGGCCCGAGTGTCCAATCGCACTGCGTATTTTCACATGGGCAATCTGGTGGAAGTGAACGACACCACGAAAGTTTTCACCTCTCCCGAACATGATCTGACCGAGTCTTATATCACCGGACGTTTTGGTTAATTTGCTTACGACTGCACATTGGAGCGCATAGTTATGTCCGACAAAAAGGATGACGTATACGGCGATCATATCTCGCACAAGTTCAATGACGAGTTGATGGCCCTGAAAACCGAGTTTTTGAAAATGGGTGGTTTGGTGGAATCGCAACTGAATCTGGCCATTACCGCCTTGGTGGAAAACGATAGCCACCTCGCCGATGAGGTCCGCGTGACCGATAAAAAAGTGGATCAGATGGAGGTTGTCCTGGATGAGGAAGCCACGCTGATCCTTGCTCGCCGGCAGCCAACTGCCAGAGATCTGCGGTTGGTGATTTCAGTGATCAAGATGGTGGCCGATCTGGAACGTGTTGGTGATGAGGCGAAAAAAATTGCCAAGTTTGCCATTAAGCTGTCAGAAGAAGGTCAGGCGCCACGCGGTTATCTGGAAGTACGCCATATCGGTAACCATGTGCTTGGCATGCTGCATGACGCGCTCGATGCGTTTGCCCGGCTGGATTCGGAGCAGGCACTGCGGATCATGAAAGAAGACAAGCGGGTCGACGAAGAATATCAGGCTGCCACGCGGACACTGCTGACCTTTATGATGGAAGATACCCGCAATATTTCCCGTTGCATGTCAGTCATGTGGATTCTCCGGGCCTTGGAGCGGGTAGGCGATCATGCCTCTAATGTCGCGGAACATGTGATTTTTATGGTTAAGGGCGAAGATGTCCGCCACACCCCTGTAGAGACCACAGAAAAGCTTGTCGGACAGTAAAAACACCCGGCAACGGCAGGCTTTAACAGAAACCGCTGCCGATGCAACATTCCCGCAAGGGCTTTGATAGGGTAAAGTCGACGCTGTCAGCGTGCGGTCATTCGTAAACTTTTTTAACCGTTTAAGGCTGACTTAAGTTTGGCGGCCTAAACTGCACAAAAGTTAACTTGCGGGAGACATCATGAGCGGAGAAACAATGCACAGCTATCCGGTATGGGATCGCAGCACACGGATTTTTCACTGGGTAGCGGTTTTGTCGTTTATGGTGCTGGCGGCGATTGGTCTGGTCATGATGTTCAGTGACCCGATTGGGGTCACGGATGACGGTAAAATTGTCTTAAAAACGGCCCACAGTTGGGCCGGTTACGTGTTTGTGATCAACCTGCTGTGGCGTTTTGTCTGGGCATTTGCTGGCAACCGCTTTGCCCGCTGGGGAGCGATTTTACCGTTTGGTAAAGTTTATAAAGCGCAGATGAATGCCTACTTGCAGGGTCGTAAAACTGGTCAGCAGGTCAAGTTTCTTGGTCATAATCCGCTGGCCCGCTGGAGTGTGCTGGCGATGCTGGTGTTGATGACCGCGCAGGGTGCCACCGGACTGGTGCTGGCTAGTACCGATATTTATGCTGCGCCGTTTGGCAGTCAGATCAAACAATGGGTCGCAGCCGATAAATCAGCGCTGGACCAAATCAAACCTTACGACAAAACCAATATTGACCCCGTCGCTTACAAGGAAATGCGCGATTTTCGTAAGCCTTACCGGACTCTGCATACCTGGTTTTTTTACCTGCTGGCCTTATCGGTAGTGATCCACATTATTGCCGTGGTGGTGGCTGAAAACCGTGAGCGTAGCGGCCTGACTTCGGCCATGTTCAGCGGTGAAAAACACTTTAAAGACAAGCCGTTTGATGCTGACTAGATGTCACCGGTTTGCGCTAATGAGCAGGTGTGGGCATCCCCGACAATAATGTGATCCAGCACGCGAATATCCACCAGTTCCAGTGCCGCACGCAGGCGTTTGGTGATTTGAATATCCGCCTGACTGGGCTCGGCGATGCCGGACGGATGGTTATGGGCAAAAATCACCGCGGCCGCATTGTGTTTTAACGCCTGTTTGACGACTTCACGCGGATAAACGCTGGCACCATCAATGGTACCGCGAAACAAAGGATCAAAGCTGATAAGCCGGTGGCGGGTATCGAGAAACAGGCAGGCAAACACTTCATGATCAAAATGCCGGAGCTGCCGTTGTAAATAACTGCGGGTGGTCGCCGCATCGGTAAACGCATTGCCACGGCTTAAGGTTGATTCAAGATGGCGACGGCTCATTTCCAGCACCGCCTGCAATTGCACAAATTTGGCGCTGCCCAGCCCGTGCTGTTGGCAAAACGTGTCGGCATCGGCATCCAGCAGTGCTCTTAAACTACCAAAATCAGATAATAATTTTCGCGCCAGATCCACCGCTGATAAACCGGTGACGCCGGTGCGTAAAAATATCGCCAGTAATTCCGCATCCGATAATGCTGCGGCACCTGAGTGCAAAAGTTTTTCACGCGGCCGCTCACTGGCCGGCCAGTCCCTGATTGCCATCATTCGCTCCCTGCGATTTCAATGCAAACCTGAAATGTAACCAGTTAGACAATTAATAACAATCGCAGGACAGGGTTTTTGTGACCTGAGGCATCAAAAGCCTGGCAAACTCAGCCTGACTCTCAGCCAGCAATGCAGAGTGCTATGTCTCAGCCCACTGCCGAATCAGGTTGTGGTAAACGCCGGTTAGCTGCACGATCTCCGCAGCGTCATCCAGTTGGCCGCGCAGAGACTGAATAGCCATATCCATGTCAAACAACAGTGTCCTTTTTTCATCACTGGCGATCATACTTTGCAGCCAGAAAAAAGAAGCCAGCCGGCGGCCCCTGGTCACAGGTGTAACACGGTGCAGGCTGGTTGAGGGATAAAGCACCATATCGCCAGCAGCCAGTTTTACTTTTTGGGAGCCGTAGGTATCTTCAATAATCAGTTCACCACCGTCATATTCATCGGGCTCTGATAAAAACAAAGTCAAAGATATGTCAGTCCGTACTTTGACCGGCGTGCCAGGTACCTGACGAATTGAATTATCAACATGCACCCCAAAACTGCCGCCACCTTGATAACAATTAAAAAGCGGCGGGAAGATTTTCAGTGGCAAGGCGGCAGACATAAACAGGTTGTTTTTTGCCAATGCTTCCAGAATCATGTCTCCCAGCACATTGGCTGCTTCAGAGCCTTCTGGCAGTTGTAAATTGTTTTTTGCCTTGGCGGACTGGTAACCGGCGGTGACATTGCCGTCAGTCCACTCCGCTTCAAGCAGAATTTGTTTTGCCTGTTGTACTTGCTCTGTTGAGAGTATTTGGGGAATTTTAAGTAACAATAGTCAACTTCTCTCTGCTAATAATTTTCAACAATAAACCGGGCATAACCCGGTTTATCAAAATAGATTGAGGTGCCTTCATGTACCGCATCAGCACATTAAAAAGAAAAAGTCGTGGTCATCGAGACATAACGTCCTTCACCCGGTACAAAGTGGCCACCACCTAACTGATCGATGTATTCCTCATCGGTCAGGTTGCTGCCATTGAGTTGCAAGCCCCATTGATTATTGATTCTGTAAGACACCATCATGTCCCAGATCAAAAAGTCATCGGCTTTTTCCCGGCCACTGCTGCTGGCGCTGTTATAGCGTTCGCCCACATATTGAGTACCCAAACCAGCCGCCCACTTATCATTAAAGTCATAACGGCTCCAGACACTGAAAGAATGCTCCGGAGTTCGGGCCAATTCATTGCCTTCCTGGTCGGCTTTGTCATCGCCGGTAGCCTTGATTACTTCACTGTCCTGATAAGTGTAAGCTGCGGTAATAGTGAGTTTATCGGTCAAGCGGCCGGCTGCACTTAGTTCCAGTCCCTGTACTCTTTGTTCGCCATTCAATACATCGAAACGTCCATCGTCTGCATCGAAAAAACCGTCAGGTGCATCAGAGAGGGCGTTGGTTTTATCGGTACGGAACAGCGCGGCACTGGTAAACAGCCGATCATTAATCAGTTCCCACTTGGTGCCCAGTTCATAGCTGACCGTTTCTTCAGGATCAAGGTTGGCACCATTGCCACTTGTCGAGACGGTTAAGTCTTCTGTAGTCGGGTTGAATGAGGTGCCCACAGCAAAATAGATACTGCCGTTTACTGCAGGTTTGTAGACGATACCGCTGTTCCAGCTCAGTTTTCTGTCCTTAGCCTCCAGTTTTACCGATGGATCAGCGCCACTCAGATCGTAATAGTATTCAGTATCAAAAATATCGTAACGCAGCCCCATCGACACCTGCCACTGCGGATTCAGCGTCAAGGTATCAAACAGATAAACCGCTGTTGTGTCACCGGTGGCTTCTTCATCTTTGCCGGTGCGGGCATACCGGCCAGTAAAGGCCATGCCTGAATCCGGGTTGAACAAATCGACCAAGCCGAGGTTGTCAGCTACGACAGCATCGTAATTCCAGCGTTCAAATTCTTCTCTGGCAAGTTCAATCCCCGTCACAACGTCGTGAGTGATCCCCGCAGTTTGGTATTGTCCAATCAAATCTAACTGGACAACCTTGAGCGAGTCTTTGGTATCACGTGTCTTTTGATGATCCAGACCCACATCGGTACTGTTTTCCAGATCGTCAAACCTCGGCGCGTTGACGATGGATTGCCGTTCAACGGAACCGATACGGCCCAATAAACGCAGGGTTGTCGATTCATTGATATCGTGTTCAAATTTCGCTGTCAGCGATTGTGCTTCAATATCTTCAAAATCGCGATGTACATTGCCGTAGAAGTTACTGAAATCCACAGGCGGCGCTTTGCCTTCATAGGCCGCCAGCGCGGCAACCGGATCAGCGTCAGCACTGTTAGACACCCAGGGAATACCGTAATCGGGCAGGTTATCTTGCTTCTGGTAATCGGCATTGACGGTAAAACGTGTGTCAGTATTGAGGCCGGTGGCAAAGGACAAGGCGATGGCATTTTTGGCATTTTCTACTTCATCGCGGCCAGCCACATTACCGTCATCAGTCAGCAAATTAATACGCAATGCGGTGCGCTCGCCGAGGGTCGTGTTGCTGTCCAGTTGTGCCCGATGATCGTTTTCGCTGCCCATACGCAGACTGATGTCATTAAAGTCGTCCAGTTTGGCGGTCTTGGTTTGCAGGTTAATACTTCCGCCAGTTGCACCACGACCATAGACTGCTGAGCCCGGACCTTTTGCTACTTCCACGGCTTCGATATTGTAAGTGTCACGGGTGTAACCGGCGATATCACGGACATTGTCTATCATGATGTTGTTACGGGCATCAAAGCCGCGAATCGACATTTGATCACCGGTGGGTGTGCCACCTTCGCCTGCTGCCAGAGAAATGCCCGGTACATTGCGCAGTGCGTCACGCAGGCTATCAACATTACGATCTTTCATTAATGATTCTGGAATCACGGTGATCGTTTTGGCGGTATCGAGTAAGGGTTGGGTATATTTTGGTGAGGTAGATTGATCGACTTTGTAATCATCTTTGACGGTTGCGGATACCTCGACAGCAGGCAGTTCAACGAATTCTTCATCGGCATGAGCGACACCGAACGGTAACGCCGCTGAGATCGCCAAAGCCAGTGCGTTACGTCGTAACGCAGTCTTGGCAAGCGGTTTGTTTTGCTTCATCACAATATCCTAAGTTGCATAAAAAAGTGTCAGTTCTTCAAGCTAATCTCAAGGTGTCTGCCCCTTGTTATTGTTTGAGACACATGAGTTCCATCTCGAAAGCGGGAGGAATATAGCAATAAACATATGCAAATACAAACAATTATCATTTGTGTTAGCAGTTGATAGAGCGATTCTGTCTTGTTGGCAAGCCAAAAAAAGGCTACTGTCAAAGCGTTAAAAAGGAGTTCAAAATGCTTGTTACGTTTACCAGTAAAGCCCATGCCGACATCACCATGTTTGGTGAAGTAGCGCAGCAAATGCTGCAAATTATGGGACACAGCGGCGCCGTTCCGGGCGCTTTGCAGGCGGCAGAATTACCGGCGGCGCTAAGCCGGCTGGAAAAAGCGGTGGCTGACAGTAAAGCCGCTGAGCAAAAAACCGATGCCGATGCCGAATTTAAACCGGGTCTTGCTCATCGCGCTTTACCGTTAATCGGTTTGTTAAAAGCAGCCATTCAGCAAAATGCCGATGTGATGTGGGATACTTAAATTCAAGCCGACACGGACTACGATTATTAGGAGAGTGATGATGCACAAATCATTGATGCTGCTGGGTTTTCTGGCGGTTACTTTGCTGGCCGGCTGCAGCCTGAAAACTTCTGGCGTTAATACGCTGGGCGGCAATACCTTTTCGGTGAGCAGTGATGGTCCCAATGATTCAGAAACCAAAGGCTCGGCACTGAGTCAGGCACGGGCACATTGTGCGGATATGGGGCAAAAAGTGCTGGTGACCAAACTGCGCAAACGCCACAATAAGATGCGTTATTACTACGATGTCACGTTTAAATGCCTGCCGGAAAACGATCCACAGTTACAAAATCCGGAATATGAGCGTACAGAAACAACGGAGTAATCCTTAACAGACTGAACGGAGGCTGCATGTTTTTCACGTTACTTATCGTGACCTTTGTACTGGCGCTGCTGGTGTCATTTGTGGTCGTCAGGTTGTTTGACAAGCCACTGGGTGAGATTTTTCAGCGCATCATCAAAGACCCCATCAGTCATGCATGGCAAAAATATATTGTTTTTGCTACCTATGTGGTGGGTATTTCTGGCGGCGTCAGAATTTACGAACTAGAGCGCTATATCACGGCGCAGTTCGAAAAAACTGAAGCGCTGACCTTAACCACCGAGCGCTGGGTCATTGAGATTTACCGGACACTGATTGAAACCCTGCAAAGCATTGCCTGGCTGTATCTGGTGGTGTTTGTGTTTGCGCTGATTGCCTATGTCATTGTCCGGGGTTTTGAGCTGAAACACCCAGCAAATAACCCCGGTTAGCCGGCATCAGCTGTGATTGGCGCCGCCCCAGTTCTGACGCTTGGCTTGTTGCAGTTTTTCATAGCCCGCCAGCAGGGCATTGTGGCGTTGAAACCCATCCAAACTGAGGCCCGGACAATGCAGGTTATGGAACCGTTTTTCGCCTTCGACGATAGCGATGCCGTCGTCGACATTCTGCTGGCCATACATTAACGCCAGCCCTTTTGTGTATTGTGCATAATCGCGTTCATCATCCCATTTGATTTCCAGCAACGCTTTCAGGCAACGGTAATGCAAAATCGTCTCATCACTGGCCTGATCCAGCGCCAGACACCAGTCAATCCAGTCGATGGCTTCTTCATCTTCCAATGCCAGATAAAGCATAGCTTTCAGCTCACCGAGACGGATGTCAGCCCATAAGGTGCCGGGATCGGGCGCCAGACCGATAAACGGTGCCACCGGTGTTTGGTCGTTATAGCCACCTTCATCAAGGCGATCCAGAATATCTTCCCATTGGCTGACATCACCGTCTTTCAGTGTCAGGAAGTCTTCGCGAAACAGCGCGCCTTCATTATTGTTTTCCCAGACCAGTTCATCGACCGGATAAATATCCGACATGCCTGGCACCAGAATGCGGCAGGCATAAACATCGAGATGGTTGTAATCGGCAATATAGATCTCAAAGCCAAGATCGTGAATTTTGTCGGTCAGGAATTTGAACTCATCGGCTGTGGCATCATCAAAATCCCAGTCGGCGAAATCGTAATCTGCCGTTTCCCGGAAGAAGTCATTAGAGATATACCCGCTGGAATCAATAAAGTGCATTTCCAGATTGGCTGGTGAGGCAACTTCATCCAGATCAAAGGTCGGCGGATGAAATACATCGAGTTGATCCAGCCCGCGACCTTGCAGCAGTTCGGTGACGGTGCGCTCTAAGGCCACTTCAAAACTGGGGTGTGCGCCGAATGATGCAAACACTGACCCGTCTTTGGGGTTAATTAACGTCACCGACATCACCGGAAACTGGCCGCCGAGCGAGGCATCGGCAACGCGCAGGTGATATCCGTGATCATGCAGTTCCTGTAGCGCCTGCTGGATTTTCGGATAACGGTTTAATACCGGATTCGGCACTTCCGGCAGGCAAATGCCTTCGGCGATGATTTTGTTTTTGACATAACGCTCAAAGACTTCTGATAAACCCTGCACACGGGCTTCGTTTTGCGTATTGCCCGCTGACATACCATTGCTGACATAGATATTGCCAATCACATTGACCGGGATATAACGGACTGCGCCATCGCGCAGGCGTTGATAAGGTACCGCGCAAATGCCGCGCTGACCATCGCCGGAGTTGGTATCAAACAGCATATCCGGGGTCAGTTCACCGTCGGGATCAAAGTATTGCCACAGGCTTTCATCCATCAGACCTTCGGGCATTTCATCACCCGCCATATCAAACCAGCGTTCATCCGGGTAATGGACAAAGTCACTATTACTATGCTGTTCGCCCAGATAGAAATCGGCAAAAAAGTAATTGCAGCTTAAGCGTTCAAAATATTCGCCCAGCGCACTGGCCAGGCAGGCTTTTTCGCTGCTGCCCTTGCCATTGGTAAACATCAGCGGGCAGCTTTTATCACGGATATGGACTGAATAAACATTGCTGACCGGATTCAGCCAGGAGGCTTCTTCGACATCAAAACCAAACGATTTCAGCTTGGCCTGCATGGAAGTGATACTTGATTCCAGATCGCGATCTTTGCCTTTGATAAATGTCGTTTCAGTCATGAGTTTGCCCTAAGAAAATAAAAAAGCCCCCAAATATGGAGGCTTTTGCTGCCAATAAGCAGTTTTGGTTGCCTAGCATAACAGTTTGTCCAAACTGCCGAGGCTTAAAGCATTGATGAAAGGGGCTATTTACGCAATGTCAGTACCGCACCGACCACAACTGACGCGGCGCCAGCGATGATGTACCACATGGTTTCATCGGTAAATTTGCCGGTCACAGTTTCAGTGAGCTGATCGCCCAGGGACTGTGATGCGTTATAACCAAAAAACAGCAAAATCGCGCCGATGACCAATAAAACAATACCTAAAATTCTGTTGCCGCCCATTGCAGCCTCCTGTTGGATTGATTGCTCAATTGCGTTGTAACGATAGCGCATTTAGCGACATCATGATGCGAAATGCTTAGAAAAGTTGTCCATTGATTATGAGTTGTTACCAAAACATAAATGAATAGTACTTGATATTACAGGTGGATCAGACATGAGGATAAGTAGCTGGCTGATATTGCTGTTGATCATCAGTTTGCCGTTACTGGCTAAAGACAAACAGCAGCAACTGGACGCTGCATGTGAGGCGGCACGTGAGGCTAAGCTAGCGCCGGAACGTGAGCAGTTGATTCAGGAATGTCCGGCACAATTTGATAAATCATTAGACGAATGCCGGCATTTTTATCGTGATTATGGTGATGCAATCTTTAAGGATGATGGAACAGTTCAACGCTATGCGCTTTATTATGATTTACCCGCTTGTCAGGCGGCTTTCGAACACCGCCAGCGTTATCGCCAGCCGGACTAAACAAGCCCTAACAAAAACAATCACTTGTCTGTACTAATCGGCCCAAAAAGCGTATCCTTACGGCCCTTTGCAAATCAAAGATTTTATGGCCGGAAAACTTTTTATCAGAACCTTTGGCTGCCAGATGAACGAGTACGACTCGAACAAAATGGCTGAAGTCCTGGGTGCGTCACATCAGCTGGAGCCGACCGAGATCGCCGAAGACGCTGATGTGCTCTTGCTCAACACCTGTTCGATTCGTGAAAAAGCGCAGGAAAAAGTCTTCCATCAGCTAGGTCGCTGGAAACGCTGGAAAGATAAGAAGCCCCACTTGATCATTGGCGTTGGTGGTTGTGTCGCCAGCCAGGAAGGCGAGGCGATCCGTAAACGGGCACCTTGGGTATGGCTGGTGTTTGGCCCGCAAACACTACATCGCCTGCCGGACATGCTTAACGAAGTCCGCAAAACCAGCAAGCCGGAAATTGATATCTCGTTTCCGGAAATCGAGAAATTTGATCATCTGCCAGCCCCCAAAGCGGAAGGCCCCACGGCATTTGTATCGATCATGGAAGGCTGCAGCAAATATTGCACATTCTGCGTGGTGCCCTACACCCGTGGTGAAGAAGTTAGCCGCCCGGTCGGCAGTATTCTGCGGGAAATCCGTCAGCTGGCAGCGCAGGGCGTACGTGAAGTCAATCTGCTGGGGCAGAACGTCAATGCCTATCAGGGCATTATCGAAGATGACGAAACCGCCGATCTGGCGCTGCTGATTCACTATGTGGCCGCGATTGACGGTATCGACCGTATTCGGTTTACCACTTCACACCCGGTGGAATTTTCTGATTCACTGATTCAGGCATTTGCCGAAGTGCCCGAGCTGGTCAACCATTTACATCTGCCGGTGCAGTCCGGCTCCAACCGTATTCTGGCAATGATGAAGCGTGGTCATACCGTTGCTCAATACGTTGAAAAAATTGAACGGCTCAAACAAATCCGTCCCAACCTGAGCATGTCGAGTGATTTTATTGTCGGTTTCCCTAATGAAACTGAGCAGGATTTTAACGACACCATGGATCTGATTAACCAGATCGGTTTTGATCATTCATTCAGCTTTATATATAGCGCCAGACCGGGTACTCCAGCGGCCATGTTTAACGATGATGTCAGCGAAGACATCAAAAAACAGCGGCTGCAAGTCATGCAGGACCGGTTGCGTGAGCTGGAAATGAATATCAGCCAGTCGATGATCGGCAGCGTGCAGCGGGTACTGGTGGAGCGTGCCGCGCATCGTTATGACGGTGAACTGGCCGGCCGTACTGAAAATAACCGGGTCGCCAACTTCCCCGGTGATGACAGCCTTATCGGCAAATTTGTCGATGTTCGTATAACCGAAGCGCACAGCAACTCCTTGCGAGCCGAACTGCTTGCTGATAGCGTTATTCTCTAAGCCATTCACGGAACTCTTTTGTGAGCGAAACCACTACGTCAGTAGACAGCGTCAGCTTTGAACTCAGCCCTGCGGATAATCCGCGTCTCGCCAACCTTTGTGGCCATCTGGATGAGCATATCCGGATGATGGAGCGCGGCTTTGGTGTGGAAATCAATAACCGCGGGGTTAAATTCCAGATCATCGGTCATCCAGATAAACTCAGCGATGTGCAGGATGTGATTTTTGGATTGTATGCGGAAACCGCACAAGCCGTACTGGCACCAGAGCAGGTGCATTTAGCGATTCGCGAAGTGGGTGGGGCCGATACCACCGGTTTTGAAGCTGAAAAAGAAGTCACCATTAAAACCAAGCGCGGTCTGGTGAAAGCTCGTGGTGATAACCAGCAGGAATATCTGCGGCGGATCATGACCCACGATATTAATTTCGGCGTCGGGCCTGCCGGTACCGGTAAAACCTTGCTTACACTGGCCGCCGCGTTAACCCAATGTATCGAACACAAACGTTATGGTGAGATCATTATGACCCGGGTCACCGTACCGGTGGGTGAAGACATTGGTTTCTTACCCGGTACTGAAGAAGAAAAAATGACACCGTGGATGGGCGCATTAATGGATAACCTGGAGGTGCTCAACAAAACCGATGGTGGCGACTGGGGCCGGCAGGCAACCAATGATTTGCTGCAGCGCTGGATTAAAATTCGCTCATTGAACTTTATGCGTGGTCGTACCTTCCTCAATCGCTTTATTATTATTGATGAAGCGCAGAACCTGACCTCAAAGCAGATGAAAACACTGATTACCCGTGCCGGTCCAGGCACTAAAATTGTCTGTCTGGGGAATATCTCGCAGATTGATACGCCTTACCTGAGTGAGACCACTTCAGGCCTGACTTATGTGGTGGATCATTTTAAAAACTGGCCGCATAGCGGGCATATCACCCTGTTGCGCGGCGAGCGTTCACGTCTGGCTGACTTTGCCTCAGAAAACTTGTAATCTGTTGCATCATTAAGTGATATCGGACGACACTGGGATAACATCCTTCGTGTCGTCCGAGGTTTATATTGTTATCAGGAAAAAAAAGCATTGATTCATATGATGAATCAGCAGCAGACAGGAATACATAAGATGAACGATACCACCACAACCGGTGCCGATCGCCGGGCTTTTTTTCGCATAAATGATCGTCTGGTTATGTCCGTCGTTCCACTTTCTGCTGCTGAAGCCGAGCAAATTGGTGAGGCGATTATTGATGCCACGCCTGAAACGGGTCAGTTGACTCAGCAAATGTCATCGATCCAGAAAAGCTTTAATCATCTGACGGATCAAATCGGTCACACCGACAGAGATATCGCCAGGGCACTGAGAATGCTCGATGAAAAGGTGAATCTGCTGGCGCAGAATGTCCAATTGCTGCACACCCCGCTCAATCCGGAAGCCGCAAATGAGGTCAATCTCAGCGCCGGCGGCCTGGCTTTAATGACCGATAGTGCGTTTCAACCCCGTTCAGCAATGGAAGTCAGAATGCAGTTGTTGCCGGGCGGTCTGCATATTCGCGCCATTGCCAAAGTCATTGCCTGTGATCAATTAGTTGAAAGCGTTGAGGGTAAAGGCTTCTACCTGCGGATGGCATTTACTCATATGAGTGAAACTGATAGAAATATTCTGGTAAAACACACGCTGAATCGTCAGGCAGAAGAGCTGCGTAACAACAAGCAGGTTTAACACGGCTCTACTCTTCGCCAACATCCAACGTACAACTCTCCATTTATAGTGTTGTTCAGAGCTATTAAAAGAGAACGTTAAATGTCGACTACTCTACCCATCTTATACAGTTTCAGACGTTGCCCGTATGCTATGCGAGCCCGGCTAGCTATTGCGATTACCGGACGTAAAGTGGCAATACGCGAAGTGGTATTAAAAGATAAACCGGCTGAATTGCTGGAGATATCGCCAAAAGGAACGGTTCCGGTGCTGTGGCAAAACAATGGCGATCTGCTGGAAGAAAGTCTGGATATTATGCTTTGGGCAGCTGAAAACCATGCCATATGGCAATCTCTGGATGAGCAGCAACGCAAAGAGGCGTTTATTCTCATTGAAGAGAATGATGTCAGCTTCAAACAAATACTGGATCGGTATAAATATGCCGATCGTTATCCTGAACACAGTGCAGAGTATTACCGCTGTCTCTTAT
>FYBJ01000171.1_pt1 | contig 31500 bp, 31 predicted proteins | sample 1134611 | NCBI WGS metagenome assembly FYBJ01 (sample SAMEA104116008, study PRJEB20421) | marine metagenome | isolation source: marine
TTAATCGGATTTTATGTACATTAGGGCATTCTTTTTTAAAAAAAGTATGTAATAATCTCATCAATTGCATGGCATTTCTCTTATATAGTTGTGGAACCATATTAGATCATAAAATGTCATGCAATGCATAGAACTTAAATCCTTTTATTTTCCATCAAGTTAACTCAAAAAAAAGTGTCGAACTCTCAGGGCTTGTCCGCGGGACGTAGGTTCAACAAATTGTATTTTTTCACCTTGCAAAACTAAATGGAAACGGTAATAGTATAAAGTTCTATTGGAGAAATAAACCAATTGGCAACGCATAGAGTTGAATGTCATTTTGTGAGAAGGGCAATATTTCCTTTCCAGAATAAAAAACAATTCCGTATTGAAATTTTGAAGGATTGAACTCTGCTAATTTGATCAAACCTTTAAAATCTTGCTTTTTAATAGTGGCGGAAGCTTTAACTTCAATTCCAATTATTTGATTATTATCTCTTTCTAACACGATATCGACTTCATTTTTATATTTATCCCTAAAGTGAAAAAGCGATACTTGTTCATCTGACCAACTGTTTTGCTTTAGCAATTCCATAAAAATTAAATTTTCCAATAGGCCACCAAAATTAGAACTGCTGATTAATTGATCTTCGTTTCTTATACTAAGAAGACTACAGGCCAAACCTGTATCAATCATCTGTAGTTTTGGCATAGTGATTGCCTGACGTTTTGCTTTATTTTTTATGTAAGCTGGGATGATTTTAACGATAAACATTAACTCCAGAATTTCTATATAGGATTTTATAAGTTTATCGTCTTCGTCTAAGTCGTTTGACACATTTGAATATTTAAGTAGGTTGCCTGCATGACCTGCCAAATATGGTACTAATGCTTTTAATTTAGAGCGATAGTCTCCTCGAGCGGCATATAATGATTCGAAATCCTTAAATAAATGTCCTTCGATATAGGAATTGTACCAAATTTGTTTACCTTTATAGCTCATCTTTTGAACTTCCGGATAGCCACCTTGGAGAATCATCTCGGCTAGCTTTTGGTGATTTAGGCTCTCAGGAAATTCGATATTAAAGTTCTTATTACATAACAAATCAATAATATTATATTGGGAGTTATATTTTTCAGACAATGACAGGGGATACAACTCTAGTCTGGCCATATGACCAGGCAAAGCTTCTTGTGTTTTTCCAGATCTAAAAATATCAGCAGATCCAGTTAATAGAAATTTACCCTTTTCATTAGGAGGAAGATTATCTGATACTTGTTTGATTGCTGGGATTAACTCTGGGATATATTGAAATTCATCTAAAATCAACTTTTTGTTTTGATATGAGCTGATAAACCCAATTGGATCATTTTGAGCAGATTGAAGTATATTTTGATCATCAAATGAAATATATTTTAGTCCATAATCAGGTGAAATGGATTTTGTCAGGGTTGTTTTGCCTGCTTGACGTGGGCCTGTAAGATAGACAATTCGAAATTCTTTTAACAACTCAATAACAATCGGTGTTAATTTCCTTGTAAACATTTTTTCACCTATATAATTAAATACTTTTGTTTAATTATATCGTTACTTATTCCGAAAAATCCAGGTTCTTATTCCGAAAAATCCAGAGTGTTATCCCGAATTATCCAGAGATACTTTTGATAATTAAATAAAATAAATCAATAAAATCAAGAAATTAAATTTTTCATATTGATTAATTAACTGCTGTCCAATTGCCGATTAAGGTATCGTCTAATTGTTGATTGTATCGCCGTCCAATCTAACCAAATATAAATTGGATGATAGAAGTATTAAATAACAGGTGGGGGATATAACTCATTGATTTTAAATGGTGGCCAGAGACAGAATCGAACTGTCGACACAGGGATTTTCAGTCCCTTGCTCTACCGACTGAGCTATCTGGCCACGTGGGGTGTATTAAACTCTGAGAAGCGTTTTGAGTCAAGGGTTTCTCTCATTTTTTTTTGAATTTTTTTGATTTTTTTTTGCAATTGCTATTTCTGCGGCCAATATGGCATTGTTTTTGATCAATTCAATATTTGCATTCAGGGTTTTTCCTGCGGAGAGTTCGCTGAGTTTGTTTAAGAGATATGGGGTAATCGCTTTGCCGGTGATATTTTCTGCTTCAAGATAGGCTTGCTGGATTAAGGGGGCGATATCATCATCGGGAATTTCGGCTGCTTCGGGAATGGGGTTTGCAATGATCAGACCGTTTTGTAATTTTAATTGCTGTTGAACCAAAATCAGTTCAGCAATTTCCTCTGGGCTGTCAAGGCGATGAACCAGGGCAAGGCCGCTGTTTCGACTGTAGAATGCCGGAAATTCATTGGTTTGGTAGCCGATAACAGGTACACCGTTGGTTTCCAGAACCTCCAGTGTTTTGGGTAGGTCCAAAATGGACTTTGCGCCTGCGCAAACGACGGCAACCGGCGTTTTGGCCAGTTCTTTTAAGTCTGCAGAGATATCAAAATGTTCGCTTACGCCGGGATGAACCCCTCCAATTCCGCCCGTTGCAAAAATACCGATTCCTGCATGGTGGGCAGAGAACATGGTTGCGGCAACCGTGGTTGAAGCGGTGATGGACTGGCTTAGAAAATAGGCAATATCCCTCCTGGATGCTTTTTCAATGTCAGGATTTTGGCTGAGCTCGGTCATCAGTTCCTCATCCAGGCCGATTTTAATTTTTCCGCCATGGAGTGCGATGGTGGCTGGAGTTACCCCCCGTTCACGCAGCAGGTTCTCTACCAGAGCGGCAGTGGCTAAATTTTGCGGCCAGGGCATGCCGTGAGAGATAATGGTCGATTCGAGAGCAACGATAGGTGCATCGTTTTTTAATGCTTCTTTGACTTCCGGATGATATTCAATAAGCTCAGCCATGATACTTCCTTATTCTGGGGTATAGGCGTCCGGCATCTCGGAACCTTCGCCAAATAAAAATTTTTCCATCTCTTTATTGAGGAATTTTCTTGCCTCTGCGTCCAGCAGGTTCAGACGATATTCATTAATCAGAATGGTTTGATGCGATAGCCACATCGACCAGGCATCCTGCGAAATATTATCTTTAATTCTTTCGCCAAGCTTACCGGGAAAGGGTGCTTTTTTCATTGCAGGGGCTTCTTTTTGTAGTTTTACACAAAAAATAATTTCAGACATCTTCTTTTCTTCGGTTATGGGAACAGATTGAATTATACCCAATCAACTTCAAAATGCGAGTTTTAAGCCATACGGTGATTAAATCGCTCGGCACCGTATTTGTACATGCATGATGTGTCTTGATAACAAACATTCCTGCTCATGGCTGATGTCAGTGAACTGAACCGCCGTTCTGAATTGGTTATTTTCTATCATCTCTGAGTAAATGACTGAACCATCAACAATCAGCGGAACCATATTGGGCTTGGTATAAATCAGCATTTTGATATGGGTTTTATCTGCTATCTCTTCTTTTGTTTCAAAAGAAACGCCACCAAGGCTTAAGCTTACAATCTGTGTTTTGGTTTGTTCATGCGTTAAGAGTTTTCTGGCGAGGTGATCGATTTTGGTATTTAATAAACGAAGGTACTGGGATATAGCTGGATTTTCTTTTGCAATAGAGTTTGAAAGGTCTGACATATTTTGTTCCAGATCATTAAAGTATCGTGTCGTTTCAAAATATTCATTGCCTTTTTCACCCAATAATTTTTTCTGAATTTCAAGGTCGGAGAAAGGTTTGTTGGTTTCAATGATGTAGTAATCAAAAAAGACTCTATCTTCGACCCGGTAGTGTTCGCGACGTTCTTCTTCGGTCATTTTTAACGTTCTCCATTCCCTGGTAATTCTGTTCTAATGTTAAGGATAGTCTAAAAATGAATCTTTTGCAGAAACAAACATGGATTCAGCATGGGATGAGAGGACAGAAGAGCTTGCTGCAAGCGTTGATGACGATGATGATGCCGCTGGGCTCATGGCCGTAGGGCGCGATTCAGACGTTCCTGCAAATGCAAAACGCTGTTTCGAAAAAGCCAGGGGGGAATGCTCCTTTAACGAACCCTCAAGCAAGCGTTGGAATGCTTCTGAATGGCTTAATGCACTCTGATATTCGCGGATATTGTCACCGTTCTTTTTCCAAAACTGGATGATGTTTTGAAGGAGCTTTTCCATATGTAATGTTGTGTTGGACATTGCAAGCAGTGTTTGAGTGAAAAAGAAAATACGATCGAGTTTTCTTGCGATATTAAATCCTTGTTGAATGGTTTCTGCTATTTTTCCTTCATGTTGCTTGCATAAAGATTGAAGATGCCCATAGCAGTATCTTTTTAATAAATGTTTAGTCAATGCTAAGTTTGCATCTTCTCCAATGTTATTTTTAAGCTCACTCATCAATGTTTGGAAATTTATGAGTTGTTCTCGATTGGTTTGCCGATTAAATATGGATTCAAAAGCCATAATATGTTTTTTGACAAGCTCTTCACTCACCTGATAGCGGCTGTAGTGCTTGCCTATCTGTATCAAATCTCGTTTTTCAAGGTAATTGATTGAAAGGTCAATGTCCGCTCGGCATTCCGGATAAACTCTCATTTCAGTCAGTTGCAGGAGGGAGTTATTATCGATAAGCAGCTTATCGTCAGAAGGCTGTTGAAGATGGTCTTCCAGGCCTGCTTTACTGATGATCCATTGAAGTTGATCCTTGTATTTTTCATTTAAATTCGCATCAAATTGAATTAAGGTATTGCGTTCACCCAGTTCAATGTTGATTACGCTGAGAAGTGTCGGATGCTTTATTACGCTGAGGAGAGAGGGTTTTTCTATGCGGAGGGATTCTTCATCAACCCAGGGTAGTTGGTAAGGGCGGCCGTCTTTATGAAAAAGAACAGGGCGTTCAAGTAATTTGGCAAGAATAAAAACGGCATTGGCAATGGCTGGTTCCCTGCTTAAAAGCTCGTGGGCATTGTTGAGTCCCTTGCCGCTGACCTTGGGGAGTTTCGATTGGAGTTTGGCAATGCGCTCGTTAATTATATTCTTGATATTCTCCGCATCCTTTCGAAGCAGATTAATATTTTCACTATGCTCTGAATGATTTTCTGGGTAGCTCTGAATAATATGTTCAATATGTTGAATGATCTGATCGACCTTATCGAGAAGGATGCAAATGGATTTAAGTTTTTCCGCAACAGGTGAGCAGGAAATCAGTTGTTTGTTTCGAAACATGAAATGCCTTGAACCATGGCTTTCCAGACCGGTTCGTTTAAAATTAAACCCCGAGTCAAGACTGATGCAGTCGTTGACCTTGAAAAGTTTATCGAATATATAAAAATATTCATCTCGAAGCGCAAGATTTTGAAAATTTTTGCCAATCGCATCCGGATCATTGCATAAATAGAAAAAAGCCAGTAGCAGTCCGGGTTCGCGAATAAACGTTTCCGGCTCAATGTTCTCCCCAACGGCTTTAAATGTTCCTTCATCGAGATAGGTTTTATCATTGAATATATTAAGACTGTATGCTTTTTTTTCAACTCCATTACATAAGTGGGAGAGTGGCTTGATGGGGTCAAAATAGACTAAAAGCGCAGGTTTCCCTTCATATTCGAGTATTTTGGCATTTGTTGTTTGAAAGGATAAAATGCTCGAAATATCAAGTGCAATTTGCTCCCGTTGAACGTCACAGATACTGTTATCGGTAATTATGCCCAGAGGATTAGGCTTCGGAAGTTTGAGAATGGCCTCAGGTTCAAATTTAACCTGTTTTTGTTGACTCGATGCGCTGAAAGAATGATTGTTTGTGGATCGAACAAGCTGTGAAATTTTTGTTTCAGCAGATGAGGCGCGCATCAGGTTTAATTTGGGCGTTTTACCTTCGGGTTTCGTTTCGATGATATAAAACATCTCAATGCCGCCGATGATGAGTCTTTTTGATAGGGGAATGTTGATCTCAGGATGATGAGGTTTGAGCAACTTGATGTTTTTTTTCACGGCATCGGGTACCTCAATCTCCCTTGCGGATATCTCATAAAAAGCTGTTTGACTTCCTGATGTGGTGTATTTTTGTGTTTTTTGAGGCATATTGTATATAAAGTTGCGTGCCAATAAAAAAAGCTTACCTTTATTTCGATTGTTATGCCAGGTTATTTTTTTTTTCTGGATATAAGACAGAAAGAAAGAAATATGATTTAATACGGATTTAAGTTAAGGGTTAATCAAATGACTTTCGTTGTCACTGAGAGCTGTATCAAATGCAAGTATACGGATTGTGTTGAAGTTTGTCCGGTGGATTGTTTTTATGAAGGCCCAAATTTTCTGGTCATTCATCCTGACGAGTGCATTGACTGTGCGCTTTGCGAGCCGGAATGTCCGGTCGAGGCGATTGTTTCTGAGGATGATTTAGAAGGAGATCAACAGCAATTTCTTGCGCTGAATGCCGAGTTGGCTGAGAAATGGTCAAATATTACGGCTAAAAAAGATGCTCCGGCCGATGCTGCTGACTGGGAAGGGGTTTCCGGAAAGCTGAAATATCTTGAGAAATAGTGGAACTTATCACCGATCCTATCGAGTTGAGCCGCCGGGCATTGAGCGAAAAAGGACGTCTTTCAACGGCATTGCCTGGCTTTGTTTCCAGGCAGGCGCAGATTGATCTTGCCGTCGCTACGGCAGAAGCGCTTGAAGCTCAATCCCTGCTGGTTGCTGAGGCCGGCACCGGAACGGGCAAGACTTTTGCCTACCTTATACCTTGTCTGCTCAGTAATAAAAAAGCGCTGATTTCTACGGCGACTAAAACCTTGCAGGATCAGCTTTACAGCAAAGATATCCCCATTCTTATCAAGGCCTTAGGGCTTAGCCTTAACGTTCAGATTTTAAAGGGCAGGGCCAACTATATTTGCCATTATAGAACCGAACTGCATTCCTCCGAGGGCAGTTTTCAGTCGAGTCGTTGTGTTGAGGATATTTTGCATGTGCAGGAAAAAATTCCCCAGTTACAGCATGGCGATCGTTCCGAATTACCTGAGCTTAAAGAAGATTCTCCGGCCTGGCCTTTTGTGACCTCCACTACTGAAAACTGTCTTGGCAACGAGTGCCCTTCACAGGAAGAATGCTTTCTGTTGAAAGCCCGTAAAAAAGCAATGAAAGCAGATATCGTCGTCATCAATCACCATTTGTTTTTTGCTGATTCCCAATTAAAAAGCGAAGGGTTTGGTGAGCTTTTGCCCGGGGTCGACATTGTGGTGTTTGACGAGGCGCATCAGCTTGTTGATATCGCCGTTAATTTTTATGGAGAGCGGCTGGGAACCCGGCAGTTTCAGGAGCTTGTCGATGATATTATCAAAGAATGGCCGGGGTTTGATCTGGCTAATCAGCCATTAAAACAGCTGAAACTGAAAGTAGAAAACCTTTTTTCCCAATTACTGGCAGTGATTCCTGAACGAACCGATCGCCTGTCCTGGCATGATTTTTCCATACAGCCAGCTTTTCAACGGCTCTGGACGGAATGGATGGAATTAAAAGACGAGCTGGTCGAATGTCTGGCTCAGGAGCCGGTAGATGAGAACAGCGGTTTAAAGCGTTGCCGCGAGCGGCTTGAACGATTTGATACGATTTTTAACTGTTTCAATCAGGAAGACCGTCAACGCGTACGCTGGCTGGAGCGCTTCAAAAAAACCATGGTGTTCCATTCGACCCCTTACGAAGTTGCAGAGCCTTTTCAAATGCTGATGAAGCAATATGATTCTGCTTTCCTGTTTACATCAGCAACGTTGACTATGGCGGAATCTTTTGAATGTTTTACAAAACCGCTGGGTTTGAACGAGGCCAGAACGCTGGCGCTGCCAAGTCCTTTTGACTATCAGCAACAGGCGCTGCTGTATCTGCCAAGAGCGTTGCCGGATACCAAAGACAGGCGTTATCATCGAGCGCTTTTGGATCAGGTTCTGCCAATGATTAAAGCCTTTGGCGGCCGGGCCTTTTTTCTTTTTACCAGCCATCGTGCGCTCAGGGAAGTGGCTGAAATGATAGAAAAAGAAATTGATTTTCCTGTGCTGGTGCAGGGAGACGAAGCCAAACCGATTTTACTCAGCCGATTTCGACAGGCCGGAAACGCGGTTTTATTAGGAACGGCAACCTTTTGGGAGGGTGTTGATGTTAAAGGTGAAGCGCTTTCCTGTGTTATTATCGACAAATTGCCTTTTTCCAGTCCCCATGATCCGGTGATTCGTGCTAAAATGGCCTATTTGAAATCACAGGGGTTGTCAGCCTTTGATGAACTTTCTCTGCCCAATGCTGTGATTGCACTGAAACAGGGAGTGGGGCGTTTGATTCGGGATCATGACGATCGCGGCTTGCTGATTATCGGCGACCCAAGGCTGACGGGGCGTGAATACGGCCGGTTGATCATGTCCAGTTTACCGAAAATGACCAAAACGCGGGATGAGCGTCGGGCATTAGAATTTATTAACCAATTGACGTTTAAACAAAATGAAGAATGTACTAGCGATTGACAGTTCAACCTCCTGCGCAACACTGGCTCTGGCCTCTGACGGGAATCGTTTTCATGAACAGATTGAAGGGCAGCAGACCCATGCGAAAATTTTACCCTCAGCCATCGACCGCCTTCTGGTCAGCGCCGGCCTTCGGGTTGCGGATCTTGATGCCATTGTTTTTGGACAGGGGCCTGGCAGTTTTACCGGACTTCGTGTTGCCTGTTCCATTGCCAAAGGGTTGGCATTCGCTCATGATATCCCGTTAATGCCTGTCAGCACCCTTGCTGCCATTGCCTTTCAGGCTAGAGAACAGTCCAATCAACCCCGAAAATCGGTGTTGGCAGTGATCGATGCCAGAATGGATGAGCTCTATTGGCGAGCTGATCGTTTTGAACAGCCTGCAGAGGAAGCGGTGAATGCAGCAAAGGATATCTACCTGCCGGATGATGGCGAGTGGATACTGGCAGGAACAGGGTTTGAACCTTATCTGTCTGCAATGAATCCTGAGCTTTTACAACGCCTGCAAAGCAGGTTACTGCTTCATCCTGATGCCCGGGCAATGTTGGCATTGGCATTGGCCGGGAATGCAGATAAAATAACGGCAGCAGCCGCGCGTCCGGTGTATATCAGAAATAAAGTCACGCAAGGGGGAACCCGTGGATAAAAAACTTCGCGACATCTTGGTCTGTCCTTTATGTAAGGGCGAATTGATTTATAAAAACAACGAAGCCATTTGTGCTTTCGATCGTCTCGCATTCCCTATCCGCGATGAGATTCCCGTCATGCTGGAATCTGAAGCGCGTCTGATTCCGCTGGAGGAAAAAGAGCAATTATGAAACCAACATTTCATGTAATCATTCCTGCGCGTTACGCTTCCACACGATTTCCAGCCAAACTGCTGGCTGATTTAGGCGGTCAGACCGTCATACAGCGCGTGTACCGGCAGGCCTTGGCCAGCGGCGCCGCATCGGTACTGGTTGCAACAGACAGTCAGGATATTCTGACTCATGTCCATCAATTTGGCGGCCAGGCTATCATGACCTCGACTCAACATCAAAGCGGAAGTGATCGTCTTGCGGAAGCGGTGCGTATGGGGTCATATGCGAAAGATGATTTGATAGTCAATGTGCAGGGCGATGAGCCTTTCATTGAACCCGAATTAATCCTGCAGGTTGCAGAAACGCTCGCTGAAGGTAAAGCCCCGGTTGCGACCCTTTGCTGGCCGATACAATCTCAGGTCGAGATGTTCAATCCAAATATTGTCAAGGTGGTCAGGAATGTGGAGGATCAGGCGCTCTATTTCTCGCGTGCTCCCATTCCATTCAACCGGGACGCAGATACCGTTTCAGGCTTCCGACATATTGGTCTTTATGCCTATCGGGCAGCCTTTTTGCTGGAATATGTATCCTGGCCGGTTGCTGAAATTGAACGTATTGAAGCACTGGAGCAGTTAAGAATCCTCGCCAAAGGATACCCTGTTCACGTCCCCACGGCTCGCGTGCAGCCCAAACAGGATATCAATACGCTGGACGATTTGATCAAGGCTCGTGAGCTGGTTTAATCCTCAATCAGTTGGTCGGTTTTTGCCGCGCAGATAAAATCATTGTGGGTTATGCCCTGCAAGGCATGAGTCATGAAGTGAACATGGCAGTAATTATAACCGACTTCCAAATCAGGATGGTGGTTTTCTTTGTTGGCGACCCAGGCCAGGGCGTTGACAAAAGCCATGGTTTCGTAAAAATTGTTGAATGAAAAGGAGCGGCTCAGTTTTTTGTGATCATCGCTGACCTGCCATTTTTCATGGAGTTGCGGCATCAGGTTTTTGATTTGTTCTGCGTTCAGACATTCGCCGATGCCTTCACATGATTCACAATGCTTGCTGCTTAAATCGCTTAACATGAGTAAAATCCTCCAAGTGCTTTTAAAAATCGGGTGTTTTGTTCCTGAGTTCCGATGCTGACCCTGAGGTAGTTATTCATGCCATAAGGGTGCAGCGGTCTGACAATAATGCCACGCTCAAGTAAATAATCATAGACGTCCTGGCCATCCTGGCCGCAGTCGAAGCTGATAAAATTACCGGCTGAGGGGATAAAGGGGCGGTTTAACTGGTGAAGTCCGGCTGCCATCTGTTCCATGCCGGCGGCGTTCAGTTTTAAGGTTTCATAGATGAATCCCTGATCACTAAGCGCGGCGTCTCCAGCAGTTAACGCTGCCTGATTCACAAAAAAGGGCAGCTGCAGCCGCCGCAGGATTTCAATAATTTGCGGATTCGCCATGGCATAACCGAGCCTCAATCCTGCAATGCCATAGATTTTGGAAAAGGTTCGGGTAATGACAAGGTTAGGGTGTTCTTTGAGCCAATCCAGAGCCTCATAATCCTGCATTCTTTTTGAAAACTCATAATAGGCTTCGTCCAGCACCAGCAGGCATTGTTCAGGAATCGACTCGAGCAGTCTTTTCAGGTCTTTGCCAGGAAGAAGGCAGCCTGTCGGATTGTTTGGGTTTGCAAGGCAAATGAGTCCGGTGTGTTCATTGCAGGCCGAAATCATCTTATCAATATCGGGCAACCAATTGCCGTCCACCGGAGTAGAACGGGTTTCAATCCCAAGAGATCGGGCCTGAATGGCATAGGTACTGAAAGCATAGTCGTGTGTTAGCAGATGTTTTCCGCGGTGCAGGGCAAAGCTGTTTAACAGCAGGCCATAAATAACATCTGAACCGTTTGATATTACAAGTTGTTCACAGGGGAGATTCAGATGTGCGGCCAGGTTCGCCATTAAAGGATGAATCAAGGGCGAGGGGTAGCCTGCAATGATTTCAGCCGGCATTTCAGCCAATGCCTGCCTGACTTTGGGGCTGCAGCCCAGTGGGTTTTCATTACTGGCCAGTTTGATGATATCCGTCAACCCCTTTTCCATGGCCAGCGAAGCAATTGATTTTCCGGGTATATAGGGTTTAAGGCTGCGTATTCCTTCATGAGGGAGTTGACGGTAGTCCATGTCTTATTCTCTTTTTATATCATTTGAATTGAATCGATTATCTTACAAAACAGGAGGATAAAAGTCATCTTGATTTTTTTGAAGTTGATTGGGTACAATGTCGGCTGCAAGCCAATCTCAGGAAAAAATATGAAGAATCAACAGGGACTCAGCCTGACGGAAGTGCTGGTTTCACTTTGCATTGCCAGTTGCAGCGGCCTGCTTTTTTTAAAGCAGCACTGGACTATCGAGAGACTGTATCAACAGCTGCATTTAAAACAGCAGGCGCTGTTTTTGATGGATGATCTCTCCGAACAACGTCTTTCGAAGCAATTTTCTGCACCGGTACACGAACCTTTCAAACTTAAAATCAATCCTCTGGGTCTTAAGCAAAACGAACTGCTGTTGAGCTGGCCTTCTGCCTATAAACCGTTATCCCGGGTGTGGTTTTAATGATCAGGCAGTCTGGGCTTGGATTGCCGGAGTTGTTATTGGGTTTATTGCTATCAAGTTTGCTGATGTCCTTATTTGTTTCCGTGTTTATCCAGCATAAAAAGCAACATCACTCGTTTATCGCGAGAATAGATCAGGATGAGGAGCTTTATCTGACCGTTGATATGATCAATGAAGCTGTCAAAATGGCCGGGTTCAGTCCTTGTCGCAATCTTCAACAGCTTAAAGCGATTGACAGGCGCCAGTCTGATAAGCTGATTAAACCGTTTTTGCTGGAAAAAAACCAGTTTAGCTCTGCCCGAATGGCCAGTCAGTTCATTAGTGTTTTGCCTGTTGAAGGGGGCGTCTTTTTAAGAACTCATGGATCTTTATCGTTGAAAAAGGGCGATGCGATTATTCTTGCCGATTGTTATCACGCCGAAGTGCACGAGCTTGCTTCGCTGCGCCGGTTTCATGATGGTCTTCAACTCCAGTTGAAAGAACCTTTATTTTTTAATTATCCCTCCCATGCCTTCACTGCCCGTTTTCTCTATGAGCGCTGGATGATGAAATCGGTCAACCGTCAGCCGCAATTGTATTATGAACTGAATCATCATGGCGAATCCTGGTCGGATAAGGTTTCAGAATTGTCTTTTAATATCATTGATAAAAACCTGATTCAGCTTAAACTGCAGCCGATTTCAGGAAAACCGCTTATCTGGACGGTGATGATGAGAAACCTGTCATGAACGGCGAACGGGGGTATGTTCTATTATTCTGTCTGATGCTGCTTGGCGTTCTGTCGTTGCTGACCTTGTCTGAATTGCGCTCGGCTTATATCTATTCAAAAACACTTGCCATACGCACCCAAAACCACCAGCAGGATTATAAACTGGAACGGCAGGGAAGGCTTCTTGTGAATCAGGGTTTGAGCCGGATTCCCCGACACTGTATAGGCAAAGAAAGGGATATGAGCGAAATGATACAGGCGCTGGCGTCAGGGGAGATAGGATGCCGGTTTGAAAAGGGAAAATTTGCTTATTGGATTGAAGATTTGAACATTGAGGATTGTCTGCAGATCACTGATGAAAATCAAACTTATGCCAGTCATCATTTTCGATATACGCTGATGTTGACAGATGATCAAAGGAGAACATCGATGTTGCAGTTTCACGTCATTAAAAAGGGAAGAGTGGCCCATTGTATCAATAAAGCCTACAGGCTGGCGCCAGGATTAAGCAGCTGGCGCCTTATCCGTCTTTAAACGGCGTTTTCCAGGGTTTCTTTCTGCAATTTAATAATGGAGTTAATTCCCTCGGCTGCGAGATCCAGCATTTGATTCAATTCATCACGGTGAAATGGTTTTTCTTCTGCTGTTCCCTGAACTTCAATAAATTCGCCTTTTTCATTCATGATAACGTTCATGTCTGTTTCAGCCAGTACATCCTCGGCATAGTCTAAATCAAGCACAGGCTGGCCGCGGTATACACCGACAGAAACGGCTGCAATATATTGGAATTCCGGCATGCGTCGGAGTTTTTCTCTTTTGACCATCCATTGAAGGGCAAGGTATAAAGCAAGACATGCCCCGGTGATAGCCGCTGTACGGGTTCCGCCGTCAGCCTGAATCACGTCGCAGTCCAGCGTAATGGTATTTTCGCCCAATGCCTTTAAATCAATGCAGCCACGAAGGGATCGGCCAATGAGGCGTTGAATTTCAAGCGTTCTACCGCCTTGCTTACCTTTGCTCGCCTCGCGTTCGCTGCGGCTGTGTGTTGCGCGGGGCAGCATGCCGTATTCCGCAGTGATCCAGCCCTGATTTTTACCTTTTAAAAATCGCGGTACGCCGTCAACCACCGATGCGTTACATAAAACACGGGTCTGGCCAAATTCAACCAGAACAGAACCTTCAGCATGATTGGTAAAGCCCGGCGTCAGCTTTATCTGGCGTAATTGATTGCTTTCTCGTTGACTGGGTCGCATAAATTTTTCCTTCAATCGATTAAAAAGGTGGAGTATATACCTAATTAACTTCAAATTGCTATGTTTTAGGCAGTTTGAATTTTTTGTGTTTTAGCATTGCGCTTCAAAAGACTAAATTGTGCTGCATGTCATAGCTGTCAGGCTGAGCACTTTTTTGCCTGCGTTTCGTGCATAAAGCGCTGAATGCAGGAAATAAGGGATTGATGGTCAGTTCATTTTGCTCGCTTGCAATTACCGTACTTTACGGTATAGTTTCACCTAAATTCAAAAGGTGTAATGAATCATGACGTATAGTATGACGGCGTATGCCCGTGTCAAAGAGCAGATAGGCCAGCATGTGTTCTGCTGGGAAATAAAATCAGTGAACCACCGCTTCCTTGAAATGAGTTTCCGTATGCCTGAAAATTTCAGATTTATGGAAATGAGGCTGCGTAAAAAACTGCAGCAGCAGTTGAGCCGTGGAAAAATCGATTGCAGTTTGAAATATGAAGCCGTTAACGGGGATGATTCTCTGGAGCTTGACGAGGCGTTGATTCAGTCCATTTTAAAAAAAGCAGAGTCGCTCGCAAATCATCATCGCCTGGCAAATGATCTGTCAGTCGCTTCAATTCTGCAATGGCCGGGTGTTCTGAAAAGTGCAGTTTCGGAAGATGCTGCTGCTGAACAGGCGGCTTTCTCTGTGTTTGATAATACGCTGGATAAGCTTATTACTCAGCGGGCCAGCGAGGGTGTCGCTTTGCGTCAGCAAATTGAACTTCGGCTCGATAAACTTGAAGTCGAACTTAGCAATGCCCGTGGCGAATCCGGTGATTTAGGTTCGTCAATACGGGAAAAAATTCAGCAAAAGCTTAAAGACATCAATAGTGACATCAACGAATTTCGTCTGGAGCAGGAAGTCGCTTTGCTTGCAACGAAGTTGGATGTGAATGAAGAACTGGACAGGCTTAATACCCATATTAATGAAACAAGGGCTATACTCAAGGAAGAAAACCCTGTCGGAAGGCGTCTGGATTTTTACATGCAGGAACTGCATCGAGAAGCTAACACTTTAAGCTCCAAGTCCGATAGTGCCAGATTGAGCAGTATTGCTGTTGAAATGAAAGTGTTAATTGAACAAATGCGCGAGCAAATTCAAAATATTGAGTAAGTTATGAGCCAGAAACGTAAAGCCAGTTTGTTTATCGTCGCGGCGCCCTCCGGGGGCGGCAAAACCAGTCTTGTCAAAAAAATACTTCAGGAGTTGCCTGACATTGAAGTGTCGATCTCGCATACCACAAGGCCTTTGCGTCCCGGAGAAGTTCATGGTCAGCATTATCATTTTATTAACGAGACTGATTTTCAGAACATGATTGCTGCCGACGCTTTCCTTGAATACGCAAAAGTGTTTGGTTTTTATTATGGTACTTCCTGGCAGCAGATAAAAGATAAGCTTTCTGCTGGTATTGATATCATTCTGGATATTGATTGGCAGGGGGCGCAGCAAATCCGCCACCTGTTTCCTGATGTGGTGACCGTCTTTATTTTACCGCCCTCGCTGCAAATCTTAAAACAACGTCTGATGGACAGAAAAAGAGACGATGAAGAGGTCATAACCCGTCGAATGCAGCTGGCAAAGGATGAAATCAGTCATTATGCTGAGTTTGATTACCTGATTGTTAATGATAATTTTGAACAGGCTGGCATTGAATTGACCTCAATTATCAGGGCAACCCGGTTAAAAACAGCTAATCAGGTAGAAAATCTGGCCGAACATCTTTCAATTTTGCTGTCTTGCGAGTAGAATCTCTTTATTTTTTTAAGTGTATGTGTGTAAAATATACATTCGCGAATTTTCTTGTTTCCGGAGGTTAAAATCATGGCTCGAGTTACAGTAGAAGACTGCCTTGAAAATGTTGCAAATCGTTTTGAACTGGTTATGGTAGCGACCAAACGCGCCCGTGATATTGCCGTACACGGCGAACAGCCCATGGTGGAATGGGAAAACGATAAGCCTACAGTGGTCGCATTACGTGAAATTGCAGAGGGGCTCATTACCCCGGATATGCTCGAAGGTAAATAAGGCTGTATACTATTAATATAGAGTGAGTTTTTTCTGGCGTTTCTTTTCGCCTGCGTGTTCACTATTTTAATATGTTGCCTTAATGGCGAAGGAGCGGTCATTTGAGCTATTTTGACGAACTGGGCGAAGAGCTGAAATCCTACCTTGAACAGCCTCAGATTGATAAATGCTATCATGCATATCAAGTGGCTGAGAAGGCTCATCGCGGTCAAATGCGCCGTTCCGGTGAACCATATATTACCCACCCTCTGGCAGCTGCGGTCATCCTGGCTAAAATGCGTCTGGATTATCAAACGATCATGGCAACGCTGCTTCATGATGTGGTTGAAGATACTACTGTCTCAAAAGACGATATCAAAGAACTTTTTGGAGAAGAAGTTACGGCACTGGTTGATGGCGTAACCAAATTGACCAAAATCAAATTTGAATCACGCGCCGAGGCACAGGCCGAGAATTTCCGTAAGATGGTTCTGGCCATGGTCAAGGATATCCGCGTCATTATCGTCAAGCTGGCTGACCGGCTGCATAATATGCGGACGCTTGGGGTGATGCCTGCAGCGAAAAAAAGGCGAATTGCCATTGAGACCCTTGAAATTTATGCTCCCATCGCCAATCGGCTGGGTATGCATTCCATGTATGTTAACCTCGAAGATTTAGGGTTTAAAGGACTTTATCCGCTGCGTTATAAAGTGCTTAAGGCGGCTATGGAAAAATCCAAAGCAAACCGTCAGGAAATCACCCGAAAAATTGAACAGGATCTCCAGGTAGCGATGGAGGAAATAGGCATTCCTTACGAGCAATTATTCGGGCGAAAAAAACATTTATACAGTATTTACAAAAAAATGAAGCATAAAAAAGCTTCATTTGCCGAAATTTCCGATGTGTTTGCGTTTCGGGTTATCACAGAAGATATCGACTCCTGTTATAGGACGTTGGGTGCTTTGCATCGAACCTACAAGCCGGTTCCCCAGCGGTTTAAAGATTACATCGGTATTCCGAAAGCCAATGGCTATCAATCCCTGCACACCACCTTGTTTGGTCCTTATGGGGTTCCTCTTGAAGTGCAGATTCGAACCCGTGAAATGAACAAGGTTGCTGAAAACGGTGTGGCCGCACACTGGATTTATAAATCCTCTGGCCTTGAAATCAATGAAGCCCAGCTTCGGGCGAGAGAGTGGGTGCACAGCCTTCTGGAAATGCAGCGCAGTACCGGAAGTTCGCTTGAATTTATTGAAAACGTCAAAATTGATTTGTTTCCCGACGAAGTCTATGTTTTTACACCCAAAGGCGAAATCATGGAGCTGCCCAAAGATGCAACGCCTGTCGATTTTGCTTATACGGTTCACTCTGATATTGGCAACAGCTGTGTCGCGGCCAAGGTCAACCGGAGGCTGGTTCCGCTCAGCATTCCGCTGACCAATGGTCAGACCGTTGAAGTGATTACAGCCCCGGGCGCCCATCCTAATCCTTCATGGCTGAATTTTGTCGTTACCGGAAAAGCACGCAGTAATATTCGGAATTTCCTGAAAAGCCAGCAGCATACTGAGTCAGTCAATCTTGGCCGGCGTCTGCTTGAACGAGCATTGTTTGATTTGGCCGTCAACTACGAAAAAGTTCCTCCTGAGTCCTTACAGGCCCTGCTGGAAGATTTAAATTACCGGACGGAAGACGATCTGTTTTATGCGATTGGTACCGGTAATCAGATGCCGATGGTCATTGCACGCCGCCTGACTGTTGCTCAGGACGGCCTCGAATTTTCACAGGATGAGAACTCGCCGCCGCTGGCCATTAAAGGCACCGAGGGCATGGTGGTTGAGTTTGCTGAATGTTGTCAGCCGATTCCCGGCGATCATATTGTCGGTCGTTTCCAAAAAGGGCGCGGAATTACTGTCCACAGCAATGAATGTCCGCAAATTAAAAAAGGCCGCATCAATCCTGAACGGCTGGTATCTCTTCGTTGGGATGAGCAGGTACAGGGAGAGTTCTGGGTCGATATTACTGTAGATGTTGCCAATCAGCGCGGTGTACTGGCGGCGTTGGCCACCATTATTTCCGAGGCTGACTCCAATATTGGAAATATTAATGTTGATCCAAAAGACGGGCGCCATAACTCGGTGACTTTTTCTATCAGCGTCCGAAACCGGGCTCATCTGGCGCGCATTATGAGACGGCTGCGCTCAAATAAAGTCGTCAACAGGTTGTATCGTAAAAAACAAGGGGAAGATTATGCAGGAAATTAAAACATCGGCAGCACCGTCGGCGATAGGTACCTATTCCCAGGCTGTCCGCACCGGTGACCTGGTCTTTATTTCCGGCCAGATTCCGCTGAATCCTGACACCATGGTGCTTTGCAGCGACGATTTTCGAGAGCAGGCCGAGCAGGTTTTTAAAAATCTTGCTGCCGTTTGTGAAGCATCAGGCGGAACACTGGCTCAGATTGTAAAATTGAATGTCTACCTGACTCATCTTGAAAATTTTCCTATCGTCAATGAAGTCATGAGCGAATATTTCAAACCCCCATATCCTGCGCGCGCAGCAGTGGGTATTTCAGCCTTACCCAAAGAAGCTCTGGTTGAAGTCGAAGCCGTGCTTTCGCTGGCTGAATAACCGGGTCTGTCTATGTCACAGGAAAATTTCTTTAAAAGCGGCAGGTACATGTATCTTCTGGCCTGGGTTGCATTTTTTTTCCTGGTGACAGCCTTGTTTTATTTAAAAACCAGCCCATCGGTCAAGGAGGCTGTAGTTTCTGGACAATCCATTGAGCTGTCCGCCGATGATAAAGGCCATTTCCATGTAAAAGGGGAAATTAACCATTTTCCGGTCATGTTTATGATTGATACCGGGGCAAGCGATGTCGCCATTCCTAAGGTACTGGCTGATAAAATGGGCGTTAAAGGCCGTTACCCCGTCACCATCGAAACCGCATCGGGAGAGGTTGAGGGTTTATTAACCCGGGTGGATAGTCTGTCGTTCGGCCACTTCACATTAAACAATGTGAAAGTTGTCGTCATGCCTTCAGACAGTCATACCGTGTTGATGGGCATGAATGTTTTGAAGAAATTTTCTATTAGTCAAAATCAGGGAAAGATGATCATTAAACCGGGTTTATAAATTATGAGCATTATCGCATTAAATAACGTGACCTTAAATCTGGGCGGAAAATGCCTTCTTGATCAGGTAAGCTGGCAAATTGAAGCCAATGAGCGTATTGCCCTTCTGGGTCGAAACGGTGCTGGAAAATCCTCTCTCCTGAAACTGGTACAAGGTCAGATTGCTGTTGATAAAGGTGAAGTTAACCGGCAGAATCAATTGGTTATTGCTGGTCTGGCACAGGAAGTTAATGAAGCCAGCCAGACGTTTGTTTATCAGGTTCTGGTCAGCGCTCTGGGGAAAAAGGGCGAAATTATTGCCCGTTTTTACAATCTTTCAGAACAGGCGGATATGGACAGGCTGGCAGCCTGCCAGCAGGACATGGATAAATTCGGTTGTTGGGATTTATTGCCTCGCGTAGAAATGATTGCCGAGCGGCTGGGCGTTGCCCCGAAAGCCCGGGTTGCAAATCTTTCTGGAGGCATGAAAAGAAGGGCGCTTCTGGCCGCGGCCCTGATCGCAGAACCTGATTTGCTGTTGTTGGATGAGCCTACAAACCATCTTGACCTTGAAGGCATTGAGTGGCTGGAGTCTTATCTTAAAAATTTTCATGGCAGTTTGTTGCTGGTGACGCATGATCGTCGATTTATGAGTAATGTTGCCAATAAAATTGTAGAGGTTGACCGGGGCCAGCTTCATCGCTTTGACTGTGATTATGAAACCTATCTTGACCGGCGTGAAGCGATGCGCCTGGCAGAGCAGAAACAACATGCTGAATTTGATAAGCGTCTCGCTGAAGAAGAAGCCTGGATTCGTCAGGGAATAAAAGCCAGAAGAACCCGTAATGAAGGTCGGGTACGCGCCTTAAAGGCCATGAGAGAGCAGTATGGCCAGCGCTTGCTCGAACCCGGAAAAATAGAAAAAAAATCGCTGGATACCCAGCGTTCGGGAAAAATTGTTCTGGAAGCCAGCCATCTTTCTTATGCCGTCTCCGGAAAAAATATCATCAACGATTTTTCATTGGTGTTGAATCGTGGGGCAAAAATTGGAATCCTTGGTCCTAATGGCTGTGGTAAAACGACATTAATTCGCTTATTGACCGAGCAATTAAAACCAGACACAGGAACCCTGCGTCATGGTACTTCGCTGGATATTTCTTATTTTGATCAGTTACGTAACCAGATCGATGAAAAAGCCACTTTGATGGATGCAGTGGCCGACGGCGCTGATTTTGTGGAAATCAATGGCCAGAAACAACATGTCGCCAGTTATCTGAAATCTTTTTTGTTTCCTGCCGACCGCTTCAATCAGTCGGTATCGACCTTGTCCGGTGGTGAACGAAACCGGTTATTAATGGCAAAGCTCTTTGCCAAACCCGTTAATTTGCTGGTGATGGACGAACCCACCAATGATCTGGATATTGAAACGCTGGAGCTTTTAGAAGATATTCTTCTGGAATATAAAGGCACTTTATTAATCATCAGTCATGACAGGGACTTCATTAAAAATGTCGTCAGTTCAGTGATTGTATATGAAGGTAACGGCCAGTTTAATGAGTATGTTGGAGATTATGATGACTATCTTCGACAGAAAAAACATCTGCAGCAGCAACAGAAACAACAGGCGGCGCCAAATGTTCGGACAGAACCAAAGAAAACTAAAAAATTAAGTTATAATGAACAGCGTGAACTCGCCGCTTTGCCTGAAAAAATAGAAATACTGGAACAAATGATTTCCGAACGGCAGCAACGTATGGCAGAATCTGATTTTTATCAGCAGGATCAACAAAGCATCGCTGATTTTCATCAGGAGCTTGCTGAACAGGAAGAACAGCTTTCAAGCTGTTACCAGCGCTGGGAAGAACTGGAAAACATAGAAAAGGACCGGAATTAAAAATGTACCTGACTCTGACGCTACTGATTCTTTTTACAACCATAATTGTATTTTTTGTAGATGATTTTGTTTCTCTTTATAAAAAGATTATCAAAATACCTGGAGTCAAACTTTGGGTTCCTTTGCTGGCGGCTTCATGGCTTGCGATTGAATATGATTATTATTTAACGAACGCGATGCTCCATCTCGGTTATTGGATGGAGTTAATGGCCTGCCGTCTGGCAACGATTCTTCCCTTATCAAGTGCGTCTCTCCCCGTTGCCCGTATCATGGTTTTGTCATTATTCAGCATACTTCCCTCTCTTGCGCTGGCCTTATATTTTCAAAGGAACTATAAACCGCTAAAACGCGCCTGGTTTTTGATGACCGTTCTATTTGTCTTTTTCTCAATGTTGCTGTTGGCTGCGAATATCAAATTGTGCTGAGCCATTTCAGGATAGTTTTGCAGGATGAAGGACCGTGGGTTTGTGGCTTTCTAAAACTGAACCTGGGTTGTTTTTATTGATTGAAAGTGAAAATCCAGTATAATTATCGCTCGCCTTAAACAGATTGTGTTATGAAGAAGCAAGATTTTTATTTTGATTTACCTCCCGAGCTTATCGCTCAATATCCTCTGGATAAACGAAGCGATTCACGCTTATTGCATTACTGCCGAAAATCCGGTCAACGCGCCCATCGCAGGTTTCATGAATTGCCAAGCCTTCTGAATGCAGGGGATTTGCTGGTGATGAATAACAGCAAAGTGATTCCAGCCAGAGTGTATGGAAAGAAAACCACCGGAGGCAAGGTTGAGCTTCTGGTCGAGCGCGTAGTTGACTCGCAGCATTTTCTTTCTCATATCAAAGGCGCGCGTTCATTAAAGGCAGGCGCTGAAATTGATCTGGGCGATGGCCTGAATATCAGACTGGTTGAGCGTCAGGATGAACTGTTTCTTTGTCGAAGCGAAGGAAATGTGTTTGATCTTCTACATCAGGTAGGCCACATGCCGTTGCCTCCCTATATTCAACGAAGTGATGAGCGCCTTGATCAGCAACGTTATCAAACCGTCTATGCTCGTCACGAAGGTTCGGTGGCCGCCCCAACTGCAGGGCTTCATTTTGATGAGCTGGTGATGGCAGGTCTTCATGAAGCCGGCATTGAAACCAGTTTTGTGACCTTGCACGTTGGTGCCGGCACCTTTCAGCCTGTGCGGACGGAATCTATTTTCGATCATAAAATGCATACCGAATTTTATAGCCTTTCTGCTGAATGCTGTGAAAAAATTGCAAAAACCAAAGCAGCAGGGCATCGGGTTATCGCCGTGGGAACAACCGCCATGCGAACGCTGGAATCCGCCGCTCGGGGCATGGGACTCGTTCCTCACGATGCAAGCACCAATATTTTTATTTATCCTGGTCATGAATTTAAAGTCTGTGATGGCCTGGTGACTAATTTCCATCTGCCCGAGTCAACCCTTCTGATGCTGGTTTCAGCGTTTATCGGTCATCCAGAAGCCATGTCGCTTTATCAGGAAGCCATTGAAGAGCGATACCGGTTTTTTAGTTATGGCGATGCCAGCTTACTTCTTTAAAATTAAATGGGTTCCGGGAATATATGAACGAAAATAACATTCAGTTAGCGCTTAATTTAACAGCACCGCAAGGCGCAGTTTTGACTTCGCAGGAAATCGCTCGTTGCAGGCTGCAGCATTTTTCGGTTGAATTATTATCCCTTCTATTCAAACCCGGCATCCGCTACTTTAAAAAATCAAGAAGGCTTTCCGATTACTTTGCTCTGAAAGGACACTGGTTCCTAGATTCCCGTTTAAAATGGAATGCAGAGAAAGAAGCCTTTGCTATCCGTTCTCCATTTGATGGACATTATGAACTACTTGGCATTGAACAATGGCTCGATATTGTTCATATGATGAACCCTGATGTTCTGTTATTGCCGGAAGCGTTTTACTCAGAAAAAAACAAATGGTTTTCGAAACTTCATCCGTCCATCAACTGCTATATTTCTGCCCCTGCCTCTTTGCAGCAATATCCGGAGGGAGAGTTGCTTATTTCAGAACAGCAGGCCGGCGTTATTTTAGTGACAGAGCGCAGTTGGCCTGAGCTTGCCGGAATTCAAGCCCATCATGGAGAAATCATTCTGGTCAGTGCCAAACCGCTGACGGATGCCGTTGATGGCATTGTTTATCAGCAAAACCAGCAGATAGATATCAAAGAGAAGCAATGGCAGAATGATTTTAAGTCCATTGATAAGAATTGCCAGTGCAGCAGCTGCCAACAAAAATTGACCCGGGGTTATTTTTATCATTTATACCAGCAAACCCCTTTGCTTTGTCATCGCTTTCTGGCTGAGCATAATCTTTGGGTCTGCCAGCAACATTTGCATCAGGTTAAGAGCTAACCGGAGCCGTCAGGCCTTCTTTTCTTAAACGGCTGACATAAATCGTTGCTCCCAATTGCACAAATCCCATGGTGATAAACAATTTATCAAATGAGCTGTAAGAAATGATGAGGCCGCCGATAAGCAGCGCTATGCCGGTATAAATGCTGGAAAGCCCATTGGCCAGCCCCCAGATTAGCCCCTCTCGTTTCATATCTTCAATTCGTGAATAAAGCGAATACCAGGTGGTTGTCGATAAACCGCTTGAAACGCCCAGCGCTATCTGGAGGATCCCCAGCTGGACTTTGGTTTCCACCAGAATATAACAAAACGTCAGGCAGGTTTGCATGGCATAACCAAAAATCAGCAGCTTTTCTTTTTGAATATAATCAGAAACATAACCTAAGATGATGACCACAAATCCGACCGAAATCAGGTATAGCGCCCAGACCCATGAAATATCGAGCGGCGAGGAATTGAAGCGCTCGCAATAGACGCCGAACAAGGGTCCGAACATGCCTTCAGAAAGGTACCAAAGGTTGTTGGCCATTAATAACGTTTTTTCTTTTGAGTTGAACAAGGAATACATCCAGTTCGATATAAGTTTCAGCATTTTAAATCAGTTATGAATACTGTCCAGTAGTATTAAAAAATATTTCTTTAAAATGCTGTGTCTTAGGTTGTGTCCTCAATTTGAGTTTTAATCTAAGTCACATCGTGTCATCCCCGCGCAGGCGGGGAACCATTCCTCAAGTTGGCACATCACCTTGTTTGATAGATAGATCCCCGCCTGCGCGGGGATGACAGTAAAGTGTACAAATATAAGGCTGAATAAGTGTTATGTTAATCAAAAATGTTTGAAAAATATAATCAAAATGAGGACACGCTAGGTAAAAAGATTTTTTCTCCAGGAAAAAACAACAGCATAAAACACCCCATTTTGAAGTTGATTGGCTATAAATATGGTTTTCACATTTACGAAAGCTTCATTTCGCTATATTATGTTGAGTCTTAGTCATTCGGTGCTGTTGACTTAATGTCATCCGTTCCCTGACCAACGAAACCTGAACCTTTGAGTATTGTTTTTATTGGAGAATTATCATGAGTTTTTTTATCAGTGATGCCATGGCTGCCGGTTCTACTGCTGCGCATAGCGAAGGGATGTATTCCTCTATTTTTATGATCGTTGCTATGGTTGTTCTTTTTTATTTTATGTTGATTCGTCCTCAAAACAAACGGGCAAAAGATCACCGCGATCTAATGACGAATCTTAAAAAAGGCGATGAAATCGTTACCGCCGGTGGAATTGTCGCAAAAGTTGTTGCCATCGGCGAACAGTATATCACCGTTAGCCCAAGCGAAGGTGTTGAAATGAAAATGCAAAAAAGCTCGGTGAGTACCGTTTTACCTAAAGGAACCATCAAGTCTATCTAAAAGCAGTTGAATGATGGGGGGGCTTTGCATCCCTCATCCAGCAAGCCTGAAAAAAAACAGGGACAATATTATGCAAAATCGATATCCACTATGGAAGAATCTATTGCTGATTGCTATAGCTGTTATCAGTTTAATTTACGCTTTACCGAATATCTATCGTGAAGATCCTGCCGTTCAAATCAGTAGCGATAAAGGTCTTTCAGCGGTTCAACTGGAAAGCAGAGTCAAAAAGATTCTTAAACAATCCAATCTTGAATACCAAAAACTGACTGTTGACAACGGACAGGTTGAAGTACGGTTTGATTCGACAGACAACCAGATTCTCGCCAAAGATGCATTGAAAAACAAGCTTGGCAATGATTTTACCGTAGCGTTGAATCTGGCAGCCTCAACCCCTTCATGGCTCAGCGCGCTGGGCGCCGCTCCGATGAAACAGGGGCTTGATCTCCGTGGAGGCGTGCATTTCCTTCTGGAAGTTGATGTCAATTCGGTGATAGGCCGCCGTTATGAAGGCATCATGAAAAATATCTCCCAGGATCTTCGTGAACAGGGGATACGCTACAAGAAAATTCATAAAACAAACGATGGCGGTATTCGCGTTGTTTTCCGAAGCCTGCAGGGTCTGGAAGACGCAACGCTTGAATTAAGGCAACGTTACCCGGCTTTGGCCTTTAATATTCAAAAATCTGATCAGGCTTTGTTTGCAAGTTTATCTCCGGCTGAATTGAATTCAATCCGTCAAAATACCATTGAACAGACCATGAGTATTTTACGCAACAGGGTCAATGAACTGGGTGTGGGCGAGGCCGTTGTTCAGCAGCAGGGCGCCAATCGCGTGGCCGTTGATTTGCCTGGCATTCAGGACGCAGCCCGTGCCAAGCAGATTCTTGGCGGAACAGCAACGCTGGAATTTCATATGGTCGATCATGAAAATGATGCACAGATTGCGCGTCAGACCGGTGCTGTGCCGATGAATTCCAAACTTTATATCATGAACGGAACCCCTATTCTTCTGAAACGTCAGGTTGTTCTTTCTGGTGAATCAATTACCAGTGCGGTTTCAAGCTTTGATCAACAGTCTGCAACCCCTGCAGTACAGATTCAGCTTGGCGGAGGCGGCGAGAGCCTGTTTGGGAAAGTGACTCGACAAAACATCGGTAAACGTATGGCTATCGTTTTTGTTGAAACAAAAACTCAGTTGAAAGACGTGGATGGTGAAGCAAAACGGGTTACCAAGCGTGAAGAGCGAGTCATCTCAGCTCCTGTAATTCAATCCGCTTTGGGAAATAATTTCCAGATTACAGGCCTGACTGATAACAAGGAAGCCGCAAATTTAGCACTGCTGTTAAGAGCCGGTGCATTACCTGCTGCCATTTATCCTGTTGAAGAACGAACCGTTGGCCCAAGCCTTGGTAAGGAAAATATCCGAAGGGGTATGATTTCGCTTGAGGTCGGCATGGGGCTTATCCTGCTGTTGATGGTGGTGTATTACCGCTTCTTCGGTATTGTCGCTGATGTTGCTCTGATGTTGAACCTGCTGCTGCTGAGCGCACTGCTGTCCATGATCGGCGCGACGCTTACCTTGCCGGGAATTGCCGGTATCGTTCTGACCGTGGGTATGGCCGTGGATGCAAACGTTTTGATTTATGAACGTATCCGTGAAGAACTTCGAAACGGCATGTCGCCGCAGGCAGCTATTTTTGCCGGTTACGAACGGGCATTTTCCACCATTATTGATGCAAATATCACGACGCTTATCGTCGGGGTTGTTCTTTTTGCCATTGGGACAGGACCTGTGAAAGGTTTTGCCGTGGTCTTGTGTCTTGGTTTATTAACCTCGATGCTGACCGGTATCACCTACACCCGTGCTATGGTGAACTGGAAATATGGTAAAAAACATGTATCAAAACTATCCATCGGAATTTAGACGAGGCTGACATGGAATTTTTTAATCCAAACTCAAAAGTTGACTTCATGGGGGCCCGCTACTGGACGGCGGCCTTTTCTATTTTAATTTTCATTGTATCCATTGGCGCGCTGGCGATTAACGGCTTGAAATGGGGGCTTGATTTCACCGGGGGAACCCAGATAGAAATCAATTTTCCTGACGCGGCAAATCTCTCTGATGTACGCGACAGTCTTTATAAGGCCGGTTTCAAAGAGGCTCAGGTTGTCAGCTATGGAACCTCAAGAGACGTGCTCATTTCCATTGCGCCTCGCACCGATATCAACCAAAACACAGTGGTTCAAAACGTGCTGAAGGTCTTACCGGGAGCACAGGCGATGCGAGTCGATTATGTCGGGCCGCAGGTGGGGAAAGAACTGGCCACCAAGGGGCTTTTGGCGATTATTGTTTCGCTTCTGGCAACGATGATTTACATTGCCCTGCGTTTTGAATACCGGCTGGCCATATCCTCGGCTGTTGCTCTGATTCATGACCCGGTATTGATTTTAGGCGTTTTCGCCTTGATGGGAATTGAATTTGATCTCAAAGCACTGGCAGGGTTACTTGCTGTGATTGGTTATTCCTTAAATGATACTATCGTGGTATTTGATAGGGTTCGTGAAAATTTCATTAAAATTCGCCGGGCTGATCCGATTGAAGTGATGAATATCTCCATTAACCAGACTTTGTCGCGAACCATCATGACCTCTGTGTTGACGCTGTTCGTTGTCGTGGCGCTGTTTGTTTATGGCGGAGAAACTATCCGTGGATTTTCCCTGGCGCTGATTATCGGTATTGTGATTGGTACCTATTCATCCATTTATGTAGCCGGTGCCTTAGCTGTGGCGATGGGCTTAAATAGAAAAGATTTCTTAAGCAGCAGCCCTAAAGAAATTGACGAAAGACCCTGAAACGTTGATACGGGGATAAGGAAAAGCAGGGAGGCATTTTTACCATCACTGGATTCCGCGCATAAAGCGCGGAACGTAGGCTCTAAGATGAAATGTCAACAGCAAGGTTGGGTCATTTTGACCCAACAATACCCTATTGCGTACGTATTATTGATAACTGTACATTTTGTTGGGTCGAAACGACCCAACCTACAGTGCTAATGCAATTGCTGTGTGGTAACTGCCATCGTTGCTGCATCATCTTCCTGACGCATTTCCTGCTCAATATCCAATATTGTTTGCATGCACTCAGCAATTTTTGCTTCGGTTTTACTCGCTCGACTAATTGTACCAAAGAAACCATTGTCGTTTTCTGCACGAGTGCAGCTAATGGCGCGTGAAATTTGTTTTATTAACAGGATAAGTTTTCTAAAGAACTGGGTCACATCCCATTTAACGCCATCTGAATATTGCATGAGAACCTTATAATCAAGCTGTCTGTTGGCAGTTTCAATGAATTTATTAGCATAAATTTGCGGATGCTCATTTGACACTGAATCAAGCTCATTTCGTAAATCGATTAACTTCTGTAACCGTGTGTCAATGCTATTAATATGGCGAGGGGTTAGACTTTCGATGAGACCGTGATAATTCTCGTTACTCAAGTATATTTGATTAATTGCGTCAGCGCCTGTTTTTATATAAGCCTGCCAAATGTGTCTATCGCATATTCTATCAATTTCCTCATTAATTTCAGATTTGATTTTATCGAATCTTGGTTTGAATTTTGTGTTGAAATGTTCAATATTCCTTTGCTGAAACATTTTTTCCGCTGCAATATATTGTTTTAATTTGGCTCTAATTTGTGCTATATGCTTTATTTTTGAAATGATGATTTTATTCCACTGAAGAAATTCTTTAGAAAACTTATCTTCGGGAATTTGCTTATAATCTGATTTAACATTTTCAAGCTGAATGCTAATCGTATCTAATAACGCTTTAAATTCCTCAGTATTCGGATTTTTGGAACTAAACCTTATTTTTTTATCAGTAGCCAGGTCAGTTTTAAATGACTTTATGGTATTTTTTAATTGAGTTAAATGTAACTCTAACTGTTCATTTAAAAAAAGATTACAGCCTTCTTCAATGCTGTTATCAAAAGCAATCGGTTTCTTGTTGAAAGCTTCTATGTATTCTTTGTAACGTTCGTCGTTCATGAAGCTCCCATCAATTACATTGCTAAGGATGAAAGCTTTAAGATCAATGATTCTTTTGTATTTAAACTTATTAATAAAAATGCTATGAAGTATTGTTATAGAATGCAATGTTTGTTTTTTTGACAAATACTCATCATGGAAGTTTTTTAGTAATTTTTTTTCAAACGTATCGCAAAAGGGGGAAACGAGGTCATATTTCTTTTTATTGGTGTTGGCTGAATGATTAAGCTGATTTTCAATCTTTTTAAACTCTTCAAAACGAGAAGAGCCTTCAAAAATAGCTTTATAGAAATTATTGAGTAGCTCATTTCTCGTGTTCTGATAATAGGCTTTCAGTTCGTCCGTGTGTTTAGATAATTCTTTGAGTTGAACTTCGGATTTTTCGTCGAGGTTCTCGGCCATTTTGAAAATGGTTGAGAATGCCTCGGTAACAATATTAATATTTTTTTCAGTATCGTGTATAGCATTATCTAAAGCCATTCTTTGAGTTAGAAAATCACTTTCCTTATTCTTCAGAATCTTAATAGATTCTTTTACTTCTGAAACTAAATTCGTATGATTGTTATCGTAAGTCCTTATGTAATCTTTTGATTTTAAAATTAATCTTTCTGATAAAGCAATGGTATCCCCATAAAGGGCCAGTGTTGCGTCAATTTTTTTTATTGAGTCATTTAATAATTTTTTCTGTGTTAGAAGAAGCTGACATTTTATGCATGAGTTTTTCTCAATAATGTTATGCAACTGATTGATCGCTGAGACAAGATGTTCAATTTTTTCTTCATTAGAAAGCGTTTTTTTGAATACCGTGAAATTTCCCAGCAGCGCTTGAAGCCAATTAGACTCCTGCTCGCATGGTAATTTACTGAATAATTTCTCAATGAAGTTATTTTTCTCTTTCACCGAGAGTACATCTTCGGGAATGTTATCAATGATTGATTTTATAGCTTCAAAATCAGTTTGAACCTCATTCAGAGCCTGTTTAAGGTTTGCATCAATCTGGTCTTCAGCTGCCAAAAACCGGTAGGATTCATTTTGGTTAAAGTCTGGATAATCATCTATTTCCTGCAGCTTTTGTTTGAGTTTGTTTGATAATGTTGCCAATTGATATTGAGTAGCAGGCATTTAACCCTCATCTTTATATATGCAAATAAAATATTTTTCAGCATTGTAATTTAAAAAAATTAAGGAAATATTAACAAATCTTTACGTAATTGAAAATTTTTTTGCGCAGAATTATTTTTAAACATTCAACGCTGAGTTCAATGCTCTTGATTGAATCTTGAATCAAACGATGAAGAGATGTGCTAACCTTGTACAAGCCCGGGTGATTATACAGCATCATGAGTTTATTTGCATCATTTGTGAGCATGATTCTTTGTGTAGGGGCACTGCCATTAAGTTAAGAGAGCCTACGTCCCACGGCTTGTCCGTGGGATCCATGAATCTTTCTACATCGCTGGATCCCGCGGACAAGCCGCGGGACGTAGGCGAAGAAAATAGTCTTAACTTAATGGCAGTGTGGTATAGGGGCACCAGAGGACGCTTAGCTGGAAGATCTGCAAGCGTAGTCCAGGCTTAAGCTTTGCTCGGCAATCCGTCTTTCGGTTGAACCGGCACCGATGCAGGTTCCAAAGAAATGGTAAGGATTATCTGCTTGCCGGCAGAGCACTGTTCGCGCCAGTTTTGCGAGTGGATAGAGGATATACTGACGGAAAAATTGTATCAGCGGATGTAAATCATCGTCTGAAAGATGCATGAGATTGTCCTGATTCAGGGTATTTTCAATAATTTCAAAAATTTTGTTTTTATATCCCGTCACAGTATTTTCCATGGCTTCGTAGTTTGAATTTAACTGAGTATATTCATTCCTTAAATTGATTAAGATGGGTAGCCTGGCATCAATCTCAGCAAGCAGATCGTCTGGAATTTGTTTTGATAATAAACGATAAGGTTCATTGTCCAGGTTCGTTGTTCTGCTTAATATCAATGTATCCTGTGCTTTGATTAAGTTATCAATGGCATTAAGATTTAATCTTCTCTGCGCAGCTGCAATTTTTTCACTGCAAATCCGGCTGATTTCCTGATTGATATTCTCTATCATTTCCAGAGACTGACTATAGTAAGCGGCATTAAGGCGCTCTTCAGCGGTGTTAACCGAACGCAGGAGATCACGCCTGGTATTCTGGTATTCATTTTCTAACGCCTGGATGTTAGCATTAAACTCGCTGTTCCACTGGTCAAGTAAGTTGAGCATATTCTGTTGCGGACGATGGTCGAACAATTGATTCAGCTCCATGCATTGAGCCACCAGGCTTTGCTTTGATTCGTTTAGCCTGGGTGCAAATGAATTTTTTAGATGTGGTTTTGGCAGGATTTTAATGGAGTTGATGCGATTGCATATCTGCTCTAGCTGCAGCCTTTTGCTTTCATAAAACAATTCCATCCGTTCGTTGCGGTAGTTTTCAAGCTGAGTCAATTGTTCATCAGCACCTTTACTTCTTTCTTTCAAAGCCTGTTCGTAAGTTACAAAAATAGCCTCAATTGACCTTGGCGTCACTGCCATTAAGTTAAGATCATTTTCTTCGCCTACGTCCCGCGGCTTGTTCGCGGGAACCATGAATCTTTCTACATCGCTGGGTCCCGCGGACAAGCCGTGGGACGTAGGCTCTCTTAACTTAATGGCAGTGAGTCTTAGCGTAGGGATAGTTGAATAAACTTGCTTGAGGCAATTGATATCAGATATCAATAGAAGAAA
>FYBJ01001041.1_pt1 | contig 31437 bp, 37 predicted proteins | sample 1134611 | NCBI WGS metagenome assembly FYBJ01 (sample SAMEA104116008, study PRJEB20421) | marine metagenome | isolation source: marine
CCAGGGTTCGCTTCGGATACCGGCGTGTGCACCTGCTGCTGAAGCGCGAGGGCTGGGAGATCAATGCGAAGAAGACTTATCGCATTTACAAGGAGTTGGGCATACAGCTCAGGAACAAGACGCCGAAGCGCCGGGTGAAGGCGAAGCTTCGGGAGGATCGCGCGGAAGCAGTCAGGCCGAATGACGCCAGGGCGATGGACTTCGTGCACGATCAACTGGCCCTAGGTCGGACGATCCGAGTTCTCACGGTGGTGGACACCTTCTCCCGCTACGTGCCGGTTCTCGATGCGCGGTTCAGCTACCGTGGCGAAGACGTGGTAGCAACGCTCGACCGGGTGTGTCGTCGTATCTATCGGCTATCCGGACACGATCCGGGTCGATCAGGGCAGCGAGTTCATCTCGCGCGCCATGGACCTCTGGGCCTACCAGCGGGGCGTCACGCTCGACTTCTCACGGCCAGGAAAGCCGACCGATATCGCGTTCATCGAGGCCTTCAATGGGCGGTTCCGGGCAGAATGCCTGAACAGCCATTGGTACATAAGCCTCGAAGATGCAGCGGAAAAGTTGGAGGCTTGGCGGGCTTGGCGGGCTTGGCGTAGAGACTAAAATGAGGAACGACCGCACGGCGCCATCGGGCACAAGGCCCCGGCGGAACTGATGAAATCAGCGCACGATACCAGCCCGTGCACCTGTTCGAAGGGCGGAAACTCTGACAACCGCCGAGGGCGCGTTGGGTAGCACATCAAACCTATAAACCCGGACTCTTAGGGGAGCAGGTCAGCATCGGCGCTCCGCCGGCTAGGGGGCAAGAAACCCGGCCCAGCTTTCGAGCTTTGAGAACTTTGCGGTCAGGAAGTCTATGAAGGCCCGGACGCGCGGCGGCATGTAGCGGGCGTCAAGGTAAACCGCATGGATGTCGAGTTGCAGTGACGGGTAATCTGCCAAAACTCTTTCCAACCGTCCGGATGCGAGATCACCGGCAACAGCATAGTCCGGACAAAGCGCCATGCCTTTTCCTGCAAGTGCGAGACCTCGGGAAGCTGTTGCGCTGTTGACGGCGAAGGTGCTTTCTACCGGCACCTTGCGAGAGATGCCGTCGATCTGGAATGGCCACCCGGCGCCTGACCTCAGGTTGGTGTCCCGTATGCAGGAATGGCCCCTGAGGTCTCGTGGAGCGAATGGTCGCCCAGCCTGGTCCAGATAGTTGGGAGCGGCAACAACCCAAAGCTCGGTCCTGGCAAGCCGCCGCGCTATCATCGACGTGTCGCTTAGCGTGCCGATCCGGATCGCAAGGTCAAAACCTTCTTCTGCCAGATCGACATAGCGGTCGCTAAGCTGCATGTTCACCGACAGACCAGGATGCTCCGCCTGAAACTCTATCAATAGGGGTTGCACGTAGAGTTCGCCGAAACTTGCCGGGGCGGAGACGCGTAGCTCGCCTGAAATTTCCGCGGTGCCCCCTTTGATCCCCGCTTCCAACGCATCAAAGCGTTCGAGCACTTCCAGGCACCGCGCATAGTATCTTTCGCCCACCTCGGTCAGGCTCAGTTGCCGCGTGGTTCGATATAGCAGCTTGGTCTTCAGGCGATCTTCAAGCTGGCCGACATACTTGCTGACTAATTTTTTCGAGAGACCCAGCCGCTCGGCTGCCGCGGTGAATGAACCGGCCTCTACCGAGGCCACAAAGGTGCGCATGCCATCAATAGTATCCATTTGATTGTGAATATTTTGGCGAATTTAATTCGTCAATATGAATGTTTTTCTCCCCAATGAAACGGGCCACCTTCTGCACACACAGACGGGGCACAACGCTCTCAAACGGGACCCAAATGAAGGATGCGTCAGGCTCTCGTCTGCCCATACCGAAAGGACCAAAGCAATGTACCACAACCAACCGCTTCCAATTCCAGTTCGGACGGCGCAGGCGCATGGCACAGCCCGCGACGCCCTGATGATGGCCCACGTTACGCTGCCTGCGCCCATTCCCCCGTCCACGCGTTACAATAAGAGGGCCTGATCCGATGAAAACCCTCACCACCTCCGATCCCATGGCAACGACGTCCACAACAGCTGTGGTGCGGGACCGTCCCGCCGACATCGTCAGCCCGACTACGGACGGCTATCTGGCCAACCAAATCAGGGCAGAAACTGCAGTTGAGAATGGCGACTTTGTCTATTCTCCCCCAACGCCGCAAAACTCCATCATGCTGTTCATCGACCACCAGATCGGTCTGATGGCCGGCATCCGCGACTTCCATGCCCTGTCGGAATACAAAAACAACGTGGTGGCTCTCGCCAAGATCGCCAACGCGCTCGATATTCCCGCGTTGCTGACTACATCGAATGCGCAATGGCAGAACGGAGACATCCTTCCAGAGCTGAAAGAGATCTTTGCCGACCAGCCGATCTATCGTCGCACCGGTATCATCAACGCCTACGCCGACCCGACCTTCCGCCAGGCGCTCCTCGACCTGATGGCCGCAACCGGTCGGACGCACATCATCATATCGGGTGTTACCATCGGAACCTGCGTCACCTTCCCAGTTCTGTCTATGAAGAACGACGGCTTCGATCAGGTCTATCCAGTCGTGGACGCGTCCGGGGCCTGGTCAAGGTATGAGGCCGAGGCTGCGATGGCCCGCATGGTCGCCGCCGGTGCCGAGTTGCAATCGGTTTTCGCCCTTGGCGCGGAGTTGCAGGCCGACTGGAAGAGAGACACCGCGACGGCCATGCTCGACCCCTTCGTGAACCACCTGCCGGAATACGGCTTCGTGCTTCAGAACTTTTGGAACAACGCCGGTGAGACCCCCGCAGTCGCAGACCCCTTCGGTCTGACGAACTGAGGCACCGCGCTTCCTACTGCCCCGGTCGCGTTTCTCCCTCGCGGCCGGAGCTCCACCTCCCATTTCTCAAAAAGGACCAAAAAGATGAACATCGCCATCATCGGCACGGGCAACATCGGCTCTGGCCTCGCCCTTACATTCGGTAGAACACCACATGGCGTCGTGGTTGCCGGACAATCGGTTGAACGTGCACTCGCGCTTGCTGAAAAATTGGCGTCGGACAGCGGTATTCTTGTTCAGGCCACTGACGTTTCCACCGCGGTTGCCGCCGCTGACGTGATCATGCTCGCCGTGCCATTTGACGCGGTCGGCTCGATTGCCAATGCTGCGGATTTCACCGGCAAGATCGTCGTCGACGTCACCAATCCACTGTTTGAGGACTTCTCCGGCCTGACCATAGGTCACGAAACATCGGCCGCCGAAGAAATCCAGAGCCTGCTCGCCGGTGCGGCGGTGGTCAAAGCGTTCAACACAGTTTTTGCGCAGATTTATGCCGACGGGCTCGATTTCGGCGGGCGCAAGGTGCCGACCTTTGTGGCCGGCGACAATGAAACGGCCAAAGACACCGTAATCGGCATCGCCAAGGATGCGGGATATGATCCCGTCGATGCCGGGCCACTCAAAAACGCGCGGTACATCGAACCACTCGCGTATCTCAACATCCAGTTCGGATACATGCTTGGCCAAGGTACGCAAATTACCCCTGCCTGGCTGTCGCGCTGACCTTCCCCTCCAATCGAAAGGACATCACCATGATTGATCTCAAAGCCGCTCCATACGCCACGTTTCTTTTGCGGGTATCCACGGGCATTCTCTTTCTGGCCCATGGTTTTCTCAAAGTGTTCGTCTTCACTATCCCGGGCACCGTCGCATTTTTCGAAAGCCTCGGATTGCCTGGTAGCCTTGCCTACGCGGTCATCCCGGCGGAGCTGCTGGGTGGCACTGCTCTGACCCTCGGCATCGCCGTGCGCCCGGTTTCTCTGGCGCTCGTGCCGTTACTTCTCGGTGCGGTCTGGGCACACAGTGGCAATGGGTGGTTTTTCTCCAATCAGGGCGGCGGCTGGGAATTCCCCCTGTTCTGGGCCATCGCACAAATGTCTGTCGGTCTAATCGGCCCAGGTGCATACTCCGTCAGGCTTCCGAAACCGCACGGTCATGCCCTGCATGCCTGATGACAGCAGGTGCGCCACATCGCGTGGCGTGCCTTTTCCTCCGACGCGGCGACCCATGTGAGCCTGATCGGGCGCGATCCTCGCCGGCTCACGTATTTTCACCGTAATGGGTCTATCTGCCAAGCTTAACTTAATCCGAAAGGACTCTGATCAATGCTGATCGACGGCAAATGGACATCCGAATGGCAGCCCGTTCAGGCCAAAGACAACGACGGCCGTTTTGTTCGGCAGATCTCCAGTTTCCGGAATTGGATTACTCCCGATGGCCGTCCTGGTCCCACCGGAGAGGCAGGTTTTGAAGCGGAGGCCGGGCGCTACCACCTATACGTAGCGCTGATTTGTCCCTGGGCGTCGCGCACCTTGATCGCACGCAGCCTAAAAGGCTTGAACGACTTGATCCCTGTTACCGTAGTTGAGCCCTATCTGACCGATCAAGGATGGCGGTTCGGTAATTTTCCAGGTGCGTCCGAAGACCCGATCTTCGGTGCTCTTTACCTTCATGAAATCTACACGCGAGCAGACCCAACCTTCACCGGGCGAGCAACGGTGCCGCTGCTGTGGGACACGAAGCGGAGCCGCGTAGTCAACAATGAGAGTGCGGACATTCTTAGAATGTTTAACAACGCGTTTTCAAAGTTTGCGGCGAGCGACTACGATCTCTACCCAAGCGACCTTGCCGACGAGATCGACGCGCTGAACCCCTGGCTCTACGACGCGTTGAACAACGGCGTCTACAAGGCAGGTTTCGCGTCGTCGCAGAAGGCTTATGAAGAGGCGGTGATGACGGTGTTTCAAGCTCTCGACATACTTGAAGACCGTCTCAGCGATGGGCGCCCCTTTCTTTTTGGCGGTCGTCTGACGGAAACCGACATCCGTCTCTTCGTCACATTGGTCCGTTTTGATGCCGCCTATCACGGTCTCTTCAAGACGAACCTTCGCCGCATTGCCGATTATCCTCGGTTGTTAAAGCACACGAACCGTATTTTGCGGGTTCCGGGCGTGTCCGATACCGTTGACATGAATCATATCAAAACGGGCTACTATTCGATCAAGGCCCTGAACCCCGGCGGCATCGTTCCCGTGGGCCCCCTGCCTGTGCCAATCAAGCCCGCCGCCGAATAGCCCGGGACCTTCGGCAGGCTCATCCTGCCGGACCAAACGAACGGTCAACCGACCCGAACCTGAACCGAGCGACCGCCGAACGCGGCCCATACGGCGATTAGGACATCTGCCTCGTGTTCCGGATGTTCAGCAATTCGACCAGCGCCTTTTCGAACGCGGCTGGGGTCTCCAGGTGCGGCGCATGGCCGACGCCGTCAAGGAGGATGCGGCAGCTCTGCGGCATCAGGGATGCGCCCATTTCCGACATGGCCGGCAATACGATCCGATCCGAGTTTCCGTGAACAAAGATGGTCGGCAGGTCGCTTCCTGCCAGAACGTCCGAGTTGTCGGCCTCCCGCCCTAGTAGGCCGGCTCTCACCTCCGGCGGAACGCCGTGGTTGTAGGCGGCAATCTGGAGGGCGGTATCTCGTGGCAGGGGTTTCTCGGTCAGAAGATCGAGAAAAACGATCAGCGCTTTCAGCCGATCTGCTAGCGGGTCAGCGAGTAGCCGGGGAACGAGCTCCTTAAAAGCCGCTCCAAAGTAGGGCTCGTTCGCAGATATCCGAATGGCTGCACCGGAAAACAGAAGTCCGCCAAGCTTCTCCTGCCCGAAGTGCCGGAGGTAATCGCAAATGACGAGGCCGCCGTAGGACGATCCGACGAGGATAGGCCGGTCCAATGCGAAGTCTCCTATGACCGTCGCGACGTCTTCTGCCCATTGACGGCCATCCCCATAGGCCTTCTGCTCGCGGTGTGGCGTCGAATTTCCATGTCCCGCAAGGTCAAGCGCGAAAAGCCGCGCGTCCGCCAGTTCTGCCGATGCCATCTGGAGCGCCCAACTGAGGTGGCATTGCCCCCAGCCGTGGATAAACAGGACCGGAGGGCCGTTCGGATCGCCTGCCTCCACGACCGCGAGCGGGCTGCCGTCGGTGGCGGTAAGGGTATGATGCTGCATTCGCCAACTCTCCCAATCGCTCTTAATGTTCATGTGGCTTGCCCCTCCCAGAGCCGTTACGATGGATCAGGCTGTCCTTTGCCGCGCGTCGCCCGCGCTAACGAGATCAGAGAACCCCTCGGCGAGGTCAGCAAACGCCTCTGCCGCGGGGCGGACACGGTTGACGAAACCTACTCCCTGGCCCGCATAGAGGCTGAGACGGTCGGCCATGTGACCGTCGTCTATGCGCCGTAACCCGCCGCCCATGAACCGCAGCAGGTTCCATCCTCCACGCCCGCGGATTGCGCGATGCGGAGTGCCATATCGCCAGCCGTAGGAATAGCCGGTCATGAACGTCGTATCGTCTGTCCCAGCCTCTATCAGTTTTGTCCGATAAGCATCGTGGGTGTTGCATTCCGTGCAGGCGAGAAACGTTGTCCCGCTCCAGACGCCCTGGGCGCCCAAAGCTCGAACTGCCCTGACGGCACGAGCCTCATGAATGGCTCCACTGGCGACGACGGGGACGTTGCCGATCGCGTCGACGACCGCAGGGACGAAAGCAATCAGGCCAAGGCGGCCACGAATATGGCCTCCCGCCTCCTGGCCCTGCGCCACGATCACGTCTGCGCCGTGGTCGACGGCCCGCATGGCCTCATCGACCGAGCCAACCTGTACCATCGTTAGGATGCCTTCCGCCTTTAGCCGCGGTATCGTCTTCGGGAAATTGCCGTAGAACAGCGACGTGACGGCGGGTCGTTCCTCGAGCACGACGCGGAGGCTTGCTTCGAAGACCTCCGGTCCTCCGTATTGGGGGACTAGGTTGACTCCGAATGGCCGGTTGGTGAGCGCCCGCGTCTCCCGGATCCAGCCACGCAGAACCTTGGGCGGGACGCGCAGCGCACCGAGATGGCCCAGGCCGCCGGCCTCGCTGACGGACGCCGCGAGCTCCGGCCCGGCCAGCCCAGCCATGGGAGCTTGGAAGATTGGGCAGGTGATACCGCACAGCTTTGGAAGGGGTGTCGTCATGGTCGAATGCTTTCAGCGTTTAGGGCAGTCGACATCGGATATTAATTCATGTAAATAGAATTAATTTGAATGGAAATTTCTGAGATACAGAATAATGGAAATCAAAGTCCTGCGGACGTTTCTGATGGTCGCAGATGTGGGCACGGTGGTTGAAGCTTCGCACCGTCTGCATTGTGTGCAGTCCAATGTGACCACACGGATCAAGGCGTTGGAGGAGGAACTTGGCGTTCTGCTCTTTCATCGGTCACGCAACGGAATGACGCTCACCGCCGCAGGGGTCGTTCTTCAGGATCATGCACGGCGCATCGTCAGGGCGGAACGCGACGCGGTGACAGCGCTCTCGACCGGCGAGGGCGGTCTGCTTCGCATCGGGTCCATGGAATCCACGCTCGCAACGCGATTGCCCGAGCACCTGGCGCAGTTCAGCTCAAGGCATCGAGGAATCGGTTTCGATATCAAATCAGGGCCGACGGATGAACTGGTGGGAGCGGTTTTGCGGGGGCATGTGGATATCGCCTTCATCGGCGGCCCGTCGGCGCACCCCGACATCGTTTCGGAGCCCATATTTGCAGAAGAAATGATGTTGGCCTCCGCCGAAGGCATCCATCGCGATGCTGTTCGGGGGGCGCGTCTCTTCGTATTCAAGGCGGGATGCACCTATCGTGCCTTCGCGGAACGTTGGCTGCGAGCGTCGGGGCTCGGCCCCAACGAAATCTCTGAACTTGGCACACTGGACGGGATTTTGGGCTGCGTCGCTGCTGGCGTCGGCGTCGCTGTCCTTCCCCGCGCTGTTATCGAGGCAAGTGGGCACCGTAGACGCATTCGGCTGCACGAGATCGATGGGCCTGAGCGTTTTATTGATACCTATGCCATCCGGCGGAGGGACTCGCCTGAGGAAGGGCCCTCGCAGGCGCTGCTTCACATGTTGCGCTCGGAGGTGAACGATGCAGGCCCTAGCAGCATTCGCGAATAACGAAAGGATCGATTTAAATCTTTTGGGTTACATAATTTGTATGCTTGATATTCTATCCTGCATAAATGGAGAACGATCATGCAAATGCGGGATACGGGCCTGGGTTTCGGCCTTGTTACCATCGTCAGCCACTGGATTGGCGCTCTGCTTCTGCCCGGTTTTCTCATCGGCAGCTTTGCAGCCCTCTGGTCGTTCGGTGGCGGATGGGCTGCCAGGGTTGCGCCTCTCGTCGCGCTTTTCTTTGCCTTCCGTCTATGGTGGCGACTTGTGCATTATCACCCCCTTCCCTTGGGTGGGGCTAAGCCCGTCTCCGTGCTCGTCGGACGCGGTGTGCAGTTGGGAATGTTGCTTGCCGGGGTGGTGCTCCCGCTCATGTTCCTTTGGCTAAAGTCAATCGGAGCGGGGCAGGGTAGTCTCGGGGCCTGGGGGACGGTGCTCTGGGTTTTCTACCACCTTGGCGCCCTGGCATTCGGGCTTGGGTGGCTGCTGCACCTCTACGGCGCCTATACTCATCACGTGGTCTTCAAGGACGGGACGCTTCTGCGGCTGTGGGGCCGACATGTCGACGTCTGACGCCTTTGGCGACGGCTAGCAGGTCGCCGGCCTTTGAGATTTTCGCTTCGCAGTTAGGTGGCGGGAGGCGCAGTGCGCAGCATCGCATCGCGCGTGGAGAACGTGTGATACCAGGCAGCGAGGTGAGCGTTGCCTGTACGCCAGTCGATGTCGGGGAGGCGGAAGTCGAGGTAGCCGAGTGCCGCCCCCAAGGCGATATGTGCGATGGTCAAGTCCCCGTCGAAGCGCGATCCCCCCTTCGCCAGTTCGGCCTCGATCGCGGTAAAAGTTCGGTCGAGGCTGGCGCGCCAGCGGCCGATCCAGTCCGAAGATTGTACTGCCTCTGGGCGCCGGCGCTCCATCACCGTGGCAAAGGCGGCGTCGAGTATTCCGTCGGCCATGGTCTCGCCGACGCGCGCTGACCAGAGAGCGTCTCCGGTAGGATAGAGGCGGGGCCTGTCGACCAGCGTATCAAGATAGGCACAAATCACTCTGCTGTCGAAGATGGCCTCCCCCGTATCGGTCACGAGAGCGGGGACCTTGCCAAGCGGGTTAGCCGTTTTGAGTTCGGGACTGTCGTCGAAGGGATTTTGAAAGATGGCCTCGACGCGGTCCTCCAGGGCCTTTTCAATGACCGTCATCCGTGCCTTGCGGGCGTAAGGAGAAGTATTTGCGAAATAAAGCTTCATGTTGAGTCTCCATGGCAGGTATCGAGATCAGCTTGCCATGCGAGTTCTTCGGGTGATAATGATAATTTAAGGTATTTTGTATCACTATATGAGATGCAATGGCACTCGATCAGACGCTGCTTCTTACCTTTCTGGCTGTGGTCGACGAGCGCGGCTTCCAGGCAGCTGCGCGCCGCCTTGGCTGCGTGCAGTCCAACGTAACGGCACGGATCAAACGGCTGGAGGCGGACCTTGGAGAAAGACTGTTCGAGCGGGGGCGTGCCGGTATAGCGCTCACTGCCTACGGTGCTGCAATCGAGCCGAAGGTTCGTGATCTTATCTCCAATGCGGATGCGGCGGAGCGGGCACTGCGAGGGATCGCTGGGCAGGCGGTGCCCCTCCGTCTCGGCGCGCTCGAGACCACGGCGGCGACCCGTTTGCCCGAACTCTTCGCAAAGCTGCGGCTGCGGCGACCGGATGCCCAGATATCCGTTCGAACTGGTCCGACCCCCTTTCTGCTCAATCTTGTCTGGCGACACCACCTGGATGCGGCCTTAGTGGCCGGGCCGGTCGATCCGGACTGCTTCGCATCGCGCCCCGCGTTTCACGAGACGCTCATGGCCTTGGGTGGTGCTTCATCGGCAGACCCGACGACGCTCTTCGCGTTTCCACGCGGATGCGTTTATCGAGAGCGTGCGGAAAGCTGGCTGGCGGCAATCGGTCGCGAGGCCACCGTGACCGAAATGGGATCACTCGATGGCATGATCGGCTGCGCTGCTGCAGGCCTTGGAATGGTCGTGGTGCCTGGGTCGGTTGTCGCCGGGCGGGACACCGGGCGTCTCGCGCCAACCCCTCTGCCGAGGGAGTTCGGGGTTGTCGCAACGACGCTGGTGTGGCGGCACGACGCCGCGAAGTCCGAGACCCGGGCGGCGCTGGCCAGCCTGCTCGGTGAGCGTAACGGCTGACGCTATTGGGCCGCTGGTACCTGCGGATGAGAGCCCTCTGCTAGCAGCCTGGTGCTGCTCCGGGTTTACCGTAAGCAACGCTGCGTCCCATTCCCTTCTGACCTCGCCCCAAGCCAAGGGAGCTCAAACTGCTTCAGAAGGAGAACGAACGGTTGAGCCGTGTCGGATCTGACACTCTAGAAGTTGGTCCTGACCGAGGCCCGCCATGCTACAGGCCGCGGCGGCGTCAGGCGGCGCTTCCAGTTTCAGTGCCGGGACTGTCGAGGCTCTGACCCGACCGAGCAGGACAGTATATCCGCAGCATGCAATATTCTCCTTCAAATCGGGATCGAGGCCGGAAGGGTCGTTACCACGCTGAATCGCCAGCCGCGCAGAACGCAGTAAGCGTAGGCCGCTTGGCCGAGCCCGCAACCGGGCAGGAAACGCGCGCTCGGACCTCAGCCTCGTCGGCTAGGAAGTCAAGCCGCGAAAGACCGGAAGACATATCCCTATCACCTGAAGAGGCTGCGTGTGATCCGGCCAAATTAGGTATGGGCGGCGGACATCACCTACCTGCCGATGCGATGTGAGTTCCTTTATCTTGTGGCAGTCATGGCTTGGCATACCCGAAGGCGCTGGCCTGGCGCATGAGTCTCCAGGGCATCATTCGCGGCAAGCCGTATAGGACGACGATTTCAGACAAGAAGGCTCCATGCCCGCTGGATAAGGTGAACCGCGAGTTTCGCTTGCCGGCATCCACCATGCTCTGGGTCAGCGATTTTACCTGCGTCGCGACCTGGAAGGGGTTCGTGTATGTCGCCTTCGTCATCGATGCCTATGCTCGCAAGATCGTCGGCTGGCGCGCCAGCAAGCACGTCAGTGCAGGCGGGGTTCGTCCCGGATGCACTGAAGCAGGTGGTCCATGACCGAAGGCCGACAAAGGCCAGGGGGCTGGTCCATCATAGCGAGCGCGGCTCGCAAGGCGCCGGTTCTCCGCTTCGTGATCCACCCCGGGCTGCCTGGGCGCGGTATCGCCGAACAGCTTCACCCACTTGTAAAGAAAATGCGTGCTCATGCCCAAACGCCGGGACACCTCCCGCACCGGATACCCGCGCACCGTGATCTGGTGCGCTGCATCGCGCTTGAACTCGACACTGTAATTGCTTGTCCCCACGCCGGCCTCCTCGCCTCAAAGTTAGGGGGCAAAGCGTCTAAAAATCCAGGGGCCCCTCGGGGCCGGTTGCGCGAAGCTAGCAAGCGCGCGGAGGGCTTCCTGAAACAATCGGTCGGGTCGGAAGCAGCTCGGGGAACTTAGTTTCAAAATTCACTCTCTACTCGACAGGTGTTATCCTTTCAGCTATGAAATTCTCAAAGCGGATAAATCCGCATGGCAATCAGGCCTCATGTCGCACCCATCAGTGCGCGTGAGGTCTTTTTGTTTTTCGGGGGAAACCATGAAGCGAACCGTTGATCTTGGTGTGCTCTATTCAAGCTCCGGCACCTATGCAGCTATATCGCGCGCTGTGTTGCGTGGAACGCTGGCCGGGATCGAGGAGGTCAACGCCGACCCGGCCTGGGAGATCAGCTTTCGCCCCTTTGTGCGCGATCCGAAAGGAAAGGTTGACCGTTACGCGCCGCTCTGCGCGGACATTCTCGCGCGTTCGGACGCACGTCATGTCTTTGGCTGCGTCACCTCATCCTCCCGGAAGGAAGTAATCCCCACGCTTGATCGAACCAATGCGATGCTGTGGTACAACCTGCCATTCGAAGGGTTCGAGACCTCCAACCGGGTGATCTATAATCATGCCTGTGCAAACCAACATCTCTTGCCCCTGCTGAGCTGGTGCTTCGGAAATTTCGGCCCTAAGCCATATCTTCTCGGATCGAACTACATTTGGGGATGGGAAACCTGCCGCGTGGCGCGGATGAGTGTCGAAGAAGCCGGGGGGCAGGTACTGGGCGAGCGCTATCTCCCGCTGGGCGACGAAGATATCGACACGCTAATCGCCGAAATCGAAAGCCTGCGTCCGCGGTTCATCCTCAATTCTCTCGTCGGGGCCAGCTCCTATGCCTTCCTGCGCGCCTATGCCGATCTGGGTCGCCGCGATCCGCATTTCACGGCCGAAAGCTGCCCTGTCGTGTCCTGTAATCTTACCGAGGCTGAGCTACCACTTCTGGGCGATGCCGCCGACGGGCTGGTTTCCGTAGGGCCGCATTTTTGTTCATCGCCGAGTCCGGAAGGACGGGATTCATCGTTTGAGATCATCTCGCGGCAGTCGGTACATACTCTGGCGGCGATGCTCGCGGCGCAGGGGGATCAGCCCTTTGAAAGTTTCATCGCAGAAAAGGGAGCCCGTTTTGGGATAGACCCGGCGACCCACCACAGCACGCTGGGGGTCGATGTTGCACAGGTGCGCAACGGTGTTTTCGAAGTGTTGCACCACTGGTCTGACGTGGCGCCAGACCCTTATCTAACCCGGCCTGCGCGCCACCCGCGCATTGACCGGCCCCGGCTGAGCGTCGTGTCCTAATGGCAGGTCATATGGACATTCCCAACCTTGATCAAGCCTGCGCCGTGGTGGTGCATCCCGTACCGGACCATGCAGCCGCCTTGATCCGCCAGCTCAAGGCAATCGGTCTAACGGTAAGCCACGCCTGGCCGGACCTGCCGGCCTCGGCGATCACGGCGGATTTCATCTTTTACGACACCGACATGGGCCATGACGCGCAGTTCCCATGGGAGCCGGGCAGGGCACCCATGCCGATGATTGCCCTTGTGGGCACCGAGGCGCCGGGGCGGATTGAATGGGCCGCGCGCATGGGCGCGGATGCGCTGCTGCTCAAGCCCGTGGGATCAAGCGGCGCCTTCTCGGCCCTTTTGATGGCGTGCCATTCCTTTGATCTGCGCCGGAGCCTCGACGCCGAGATCAAGCAACTTCGCCACCGATTATCAGCGCGGCAGACCGTGGTGCAAGCCGTGGCGTTGCTCTCGGCACAAGGCAAACGCCAAGACGCCGCCTATGACCAGTTACGCCAGATGGCAATGGCCTGGCGCATAAACGTCGAGGATGCCGCACTGCGCATTGTCGAGAATGCCAATGACGAAGGAAGTTTGCGTGACAGCAATTGAACGCGCCACTCTGCGCAGCGCTGCGCCCTCGGTCTGGACGAGGCTCCGCCGCCGCAAGCTCGCGCTGATCGGCCTATTTCTGATCGCGATGACTTTCTTTGGCGCAATCTTTGCGCCGTGGCTCACCCCCTATGAGCCGAACACGCAGATGTTCGACGGCTTGACTCTTCAGGGCGCACCGATGCCGCCGGGGACGCAATTCCCACTGGGCACAGACCTCCTGGGGCGTGATTTGCTGACGCGCATCCTCTATGGCGCACGGACGTCGCTTATCATCGGGCTGGTGGCGAATGGTGTGGCGCTGGCGATTGGCACGCTGATTGGCATCACGGCGGGCTATTTTCGCGGCTTTGTCGGCAGCGTTCTGATGCGTTTGACAGACCTGATGATGGCTTTCCCGGCGCTGCTGCTGGCGATAACCCTTGCGGCGATATTCCAGCCCTCGCTGTGGATCGTCGCCCTCGTCATCGCCACAGTCAACTGGGTGCAGACCGCGCGGGTGATCTATACCGAGACTTCTTCGCTTGCGCAGCGCGAGTTCGTCGCGGCGGAAAAGACTCTCGGCGCGGGACATCTGCGGATCCTGTTTCGTCACATTCTACCCCATCTGGTGCCGATGATCATCGTCTGGGGGACGCTGGGTATCTCCACCACCGTGCTGCTTGAGGCGACGCTGAGCTATCTCGGGGTTGGGGTGCAGCCCCCGACCCCGAGCTGGGGTAACATCATCTTTGAAAACCAGACCTATTTTCAGGCAGCTCCATGGCTGGTGTTCTTTCCCGGCCTCGCAATAGTGATCTTGGCGCTGGCCTTTAACCTCGTGGGCGATGCGCTGCGCGATGTGCTTGACCCGACCCAAAGAGGGCAGGATCAATGATCAATTTCCTCGGCCGTCGCCTGCTGCAATCTGCGCTGATCCTGCTGGGCGTGTCATTCATCACCTTCGCGCTGCTCTACCTGCTGCCCTCTGACCCGGTTCGCCAAATCGCTGGCCGTTCTGCCACGGCGCAGACCGTTGCCAACATCCGTGAGCAACTCGGCCTCGATCAGCCGTTCATCGTGCAATACTGGCGCTACCTGACGAACCTCCTGCAACTGGACCTTGGCCGCTCCTACTTGCAGAAAACCGAAGTCAGCACTTTGATCGCGGCCCGTTTGCCAGCCACACTGCTGCTGATGGTCGGCGCGATTTCAGCCGAACTGATGGTCGGCCTGACGATGGGCGTCGTAGCGGCGCTGCGGCGGGGAACGACGACCGACAACAGCCTGATGATCGCCTCCTTCATCGGCGTCAGCGCGCCGCAATTCGTGGTGGGTCTGCTGCTGCTCTATGTCTTCGCCGTGCAACTCGGCTGGTTCCCCATTGGCGGCTACGGCACCTTTGCGCATTTGGTGCTGCCCGCGATGACCTTGGGCATACTCGGCTCCGGTTGGTACAGCCGCATGATGCGGTCTTCAATGATCGACGTGCTGCGCCAGGATTTCATCCGCACCGCCCACGCCAAGGGCCTGTCGCGTGCTCGCGTTCTGCTGCGCCATGCGCTGCCCAATGCGATTTTGCCTGTAATCGCGATGATCGGGATCGACATCGGCATCTTCATGGGCGGGATCGTTGTCGTGGAATCCGTCTTTGGCTGGCCGGGCATCGGGCAGCTTGCATGGCAGGCGATCCAGCGTATCGACATCCCAATCATCATGGGTGTGACGCTCGTTTCAGCCTGCGCCATCGTCCTGGGCAACCTCGTGGCGGATATCGCCACGCTGTTCGCCGACCCGCGGATCAAGGTCCGCTAATCATCAAACCAGGAAACGACCCAACAAGGAGAGACCAAATGAAGAAGTTTCTGACCTCTACCGCGCTGGTCGCCGTGCTCGCGCTGCCTGCCTCAGCTTTTGCTGAAGCCCATTCGGACATGGACCCTAACGCCAAATCGGGCGGCAATATCACCGTCACCTACAAGGATGATGTGGCCACGCTGGACCCGGCCATCGGCTATGACTGGCAGAACTGGTCGATGATCAAATCGCTCTATGACGGTCTGATGGACTATGCCCCCGGCACAACCGACCTGCGTCCGGGCCTTGCCGAAAGCTATGACATTTCCGAAGATGGCCAGACCTTTACCTTCAAGCTGCGCGAGGGTGTGAAATTCCACAACGGGCGCGAGATGACCGCCGAGGACGTGAAATATTCGCTCGACCGCGTCACGAACCCAAAAACCCAAAGCCCTGGCGCCGGTTTCTTTGCCTCCATTGCTGGCTTTGACGCTATCTCAAGCGGTGAGACCGAAACGCTCGACGGTGTGAAGGTGATCGATCCCTACACGGTAGAAATCACTCTCTTGCGTCCTGACGCGACTTTCCTGCACGTTATGGGCCTGAACTTTGCCTCCGTCGTCGCCAAAGAAGCGGTTGAAGAAGCAGGCGCCGATTTCGGCAAGACTGCCATGGGCACTGGTGCGTTCAAGCTGGGTGAATGGACTATTGGCCAACGGCTGGTGTTTGAAAAGAACGAAGACTACTGGCGCGAAGGGCTGCCCTATCTCGACAGCATAACCTTTGAAGTGGGCCAAGAGCCAATCGTCGCCTTGCTACGCCTTCAGAACGGCGAAGTCGACGTACCGGGCGATGGCATCCCCCCCGCCAAGTTTCAGGAAGTGATGGGCGACCCCGATCAGGCCGCGCGCGTGGTTGAAGGCGGCCAGTTGCACACCGGCTACATCACGCTGAACGTCAAGATGCCGCCGTTTGACAACCCCGATGTCCGCCGCGCGGTGAACATGGCGATCAACAAAGAGCGGATCACTCAAGTCATCAACGGCCGCGCCGTGCCCGCGAACCAGCCGCTCCCGCCCTCCATGCCGGGCTACACCGAAGGCTATGAAGGCTATGCTTATGATCCCGAAAAAGCTAAAGAGTTGCTGGCCGAAGCAGGCTTTGCCAACGGGTTCGAAACCGAGCTTTACGTAATGAACACCGACCCCAACCCACGTATCGCGCAGGCAATCCAGCAGGATCTGGCCAATATTGGCATCAAGGCCTCGATTCAGTCGTTGGCGCAGGCCAGTGTCATCGCCGCCGGCGGCGAGGCCGATCAGGCGCCGATGATCTGGTCAGGCGGCATGGCCTGGATCGCGGACTTTCCGGATGCATCTAACTTCTACGGCCCGATCTTGGGCTGCGCCGGCGCGGTGCCAGGCGGCTGGAACTGGTCGTGGTATTGCAACGAAGAGATCGACGCCATGGCGACCGAGGCCGACAGCATGACCGACCCCAACGCCGTTGAGGCACGGCTGCAGAAATGGTCAGACGTCTACATGAAGATCATGGAAGACGCGCCCTGGGTGCCGGTGTTTAACGAACAGCGCTACACCATGAAGTCCGAGCGGATGGGCGGAGCCGATGCGCTCTATGTCGATCCGGTCTCCATCCCCGTTAACTATGACTATGTGTATGTAAACGATGTGCAATAAATGTCCTGACTACACGATCCACGGACGCCATCACCATTTCGGCTGGGACAACTCGTTTGTCGCGGCCGAGACGGTAGCCCCCGGATCAACGCTCGAATTCTACTGCCATGACAGTTCTGCCGGCCAACTGACTAAAGACAGCACGGTCAAGGATGTAGAAACGCTGGATTTCGGTAAGATCAATCCGGTTTCCGGCCCAATCTATGTCGAAGGGGCCGAACCGGGCGATGCGCTCAAAATCACCATCGACGGGTTCGCCCCCTCGGGGTTCGGCTGGACTGCGAATATTCCGGGCTTCGGTCTTTTGGCCGACCAGTTCACCGACCCGGCGCTGACGATCTGGGACTATGACCCGGACACGCTGGCCCCTGCGCTCTTTGGCAAACATGGCCGGGTGCCGCTTAAGCCTTTCGCGGGCACGATCGGCTGTGCGCTGGCCAAAGACGGCTTGCATTCCGTGGTCCCGCCACGGCGTGTGGGTGGCAATCTCGACATCCGCGATCTGGCAGCGGGCACCACGCTCTATCTTCCCGTTGAGGTGGCGGGGGCACTCTTCTCCATTGGGGACACCCATGCGGCACAGGGTGATGGCGAGGTCTGCGGGACCGCCATTGAGAGCCCGATGAACGCCACGGTGACGCTCGATCTGGTGAAGGATGCGCAGCTCAGAATGCCGCGGTTCACCACGCCGGGACCGGTGACGAACCACTTCGATGGCAAGGGCTATGAGGTGACAACGGGGGTCGGGCCGGACTTGATGAACGGTGCGCGCGATGCGGTAAGCCAGATGATCGATCTGCTCTGCGCCACTCAAGGCTTAGCGGCGGAGGATGCCTATATGTTGGTTTCCACCTGTGGCGATCTGCGCATTCCGGAGATCGTGGACACGCCGAACTGGGTCGTGTCCTTCTACTTCCCACGCTGCGTCTTCGAATGATGCTTGCCCAACAAACTGCCCCCGCGGCGCGATGCGCGGGGGCACCGCCGGTGCTGACGGTGGAGGCGCTGTCTATTTCGGTACGTACCGAGCAGGGCATTGTGCCGCTGGTGCAGGACCTCTCCTTCACGCTGCACAAAGGCCGAACCTTGGCGATTGCAGGTGAGAGCGGGTCTGGCAAATCGCTAACCTCTCTTGCGATCATGGGTCTGTTGCCGCCCCCTGCCGTGCGGGTCACGGGTGGCGCAATTCATTTCGACGGGCAGGATCTGACCAAGCTGGCCGAAGGAAAGCTGAAACAACTGCGCGGCGACCGCATCGCGATGATCTTTCAGGAGCCGATGACCGCGCTGAATCCGGTGATGCGGATCGGCGCGCAGCTGATCGAGGCGATCCGCGCGCATGAAGACATGTCGAAGGCCGAAGCGCGCAAACGCGCGCTCGACGCCGTGCGCGCCGTGCGCCTGACCGAACCGGAACGCCGTCTGCAACAATATCCGCACGAGCTGTCTGGCGGCATGCGGCAGCGTGTGGTGATCGCCATGGCCATTGCCCTGCGTCCCGACATCCTGATCGCGGATGAGCCGACTACCGCGCTCGACGTGACCGTACAGCGCGAGGTACTCGACCTGCTGCGCGATCTGGCGCGTGATATGAACACGGCGCTGATCCTGATTACGCATGACATGGGCGTCGTGGCTGAAATGGCCGATGACGTGCTGGTGATGCAGCGCGGGCAGATGGTCGAACAGGCCCCTGTGCGCAAGCTCTTCTCGGACCCCGATCAACCCTATACCCGCAAGTTACTTGCCGCCGTGCCGCGCATGGGCAGCGGCCACGGCGCACAGCCCGCCCAGGGGGCGGAGCCGTTGGTATCACTGCGCAACGTGCGGGTTGCCTATGACCTGCACGGCGGTCTTTTGGGCCGTGTGGTGCAGCGGGTGCATGCCGTCGAGTCAGTCTCTTTCGAGATATACCCCGGTGAGACCTTCGCACTGGTAGGGGAAAGCGGCTGTGGCAAGTCTACCATTGCGCGAGCGCTCACCGGTCTCGTGCCGCACAGTGGCGACATCCGGTTTCAGGGCAAGCCATTGGGCAGCGATGTCGCGACCCGCAAGCAGGTCAGCCGCGAGCTACAGATGGTGTTTCAGGATCCCATGGCGGCTCTGAACGGTCGTATGACCGCTGGCGATCTGGTGCGCGAACCTTTGGTGATCCACGGCATTGGCACGCGGGCAAGCCAGCGAGAGAAAGCCGCCGCGCTCTTTGCCAGGGTCGGGCTGGGCGAGGACGCGCTTGACCGCTATCCGCACGAATTTTCTGGCGGGCAACGCCAGCGGATCTGCATTGCCCGCGCGCTGGCGCTGGAGCCAAAGCTGATTATTGCGGATGAGAGCGTCTCGGCGCTGGACGTGTCGGTTCAGGCAACGGTGCTTGACCTGCTGGCCGAACTCAAGCGCGAGATGGGGATGTCCTATCTTTTTATAAGCCATGATATGGCAGTGGTGGAAAACATCGCTGACCGCGTGGCGGTGATGTATCTTGGACAGATCGTGGAGATGGGAACTGGTGCGCAAGTTTTTGGCGATCCACGTCACCCCTATACGCAGCGCTTGATCAAAGCCGTCCCCCATGCTGATCCTGACCGCGTGTTACCAGCCCGCCTCCTTGCCGCCAGTGACCCTCCCAGTCCAGTGCGGGCCATCGGAGACCCGCCTGAACTCGTCACGCTGGAGGATGTGGGAGGGGGGCATATGGCGGCTCTGGTGTAATCTTTCGACAATTTTCTTATACGAAAATTGACGGCGCCTTAAACAGGGGTGTATCCCCTCAGCATACGTTTATTCAAGATTCATCTTTTGTTCGCACGCTGATAAAATGACTCCACATACGGGCGGCCGTGTGTTTCCATTCAACACTGGATTGAATGGAGAATTATTTTGCAAGAAGAAGGCGATATGAGCCGCAAAGAGTTTTCGGTAGCGTACAATGGGCCTAATCGGACGGCGGACCATTCCATTGACGTTGACCTTCTAGCCCCTGCACTTCTTGCTTTCGGAAAATTGATCAGGGAGGCGAACAGAGAATTTAACGGCGGCTCATCTCGCGCAAACGTGCTTGTGGTTTCAGACTTTGAACACAAGTGCTTCAATATCAATTTTGAGGTGGTGCTTACGCTACTTGAGCAAGCAAGAGCTCTTATCGGCACCCAAGACGCCAAAGATGCCAAAGAGATTTTGGAATGGCTGGACTTACTGACGGGAGCAACGGGTAGTGTCGTCACGACACTCGGTTTTCTTGGATTTTTGAAGTGGCGAAAAGGTCGAAAAATTAAAGACGTAACTGAAATAAGGGACTCAGATCAAACGGGCATGGTCTCAGTTCAAGTTGAGGGAGACGATAGCCCCGTAATTATTAATAACCATGTTTGGAACCTTGCAAGTAATCCTCGTGCGCTTGCTGCTGCGCGTGATGCGCTTTCCCCTGTAGGTACAGATGGATTTGAGCAAATTGAACTTCGTGAAGATGGAAGAATTATCGGCACAATTAAGAAGCACGAAGCTGATCGGATTCTTTCATCTTGCCTAGTTGGGATTGATGAATCCAAAGACATTACACCAGACATAGACGTCTCATCTGCTTGGCTGACGGTCTACGGTCCTGTCTATGATGCAAATGCAGATCAATGGCGGTTCAAGTTAGGGAAAGACACCGTCTATGTGGACATCTCAGAAACAACGATTGCCCAGGACGCTCTCAGCCGTGGAGGCGCACTTGCCGAAGACACATATCAAGTTAGGCTTGAAATACTGACCCCTAAGACGTCGGATGGTAAAGACAAGAAGCCAAAATACAAGATATTGGAAGTGCTAAGGTTTATTCCAGCAGAGCCAACCTCGCAAAGCGACCTGCCTCTTGGCGAAGCAAATGAAAGGGAAACTGGAAATGGGAACGCTTCGTAATGCTCGCAAGAAGGGCAATCTTGAAGACTTTATTAAAGAGCACGAGGCTGACCCAGATGGCGACCTCGACAAGCTGGATGAACTGATCAAGAAGCCAGTTCAGGGAAGCGAGAAAGCAACTCGTCCAGCATCGTCTCAGGACGCATCCGACGATTGAAGCGGTACTCAAACTCTTTGACGTAGGTCTCAAGGTACTTGGGCGAAACGCTGATGTGCGTCCTTGAGATTGAGTTTTTCAGGTGACGGAAAAAGTTCTCAACTTGGTTGGTCGTCGTGCCGTCCTCTGCGACGTATTCGCCCTGACCATGGTTCACTGTCTTATGGGTGTATTCGGCAGGGTGGAACGTCTTCTGATAGGCCCGCAGTTCATCCGTGTGGAGTTCTGAGCCTTTCTCCACATTGGCGAGGATTTGAGGCTTGAGAGAGCCGCGTGTCTGGTCTGGCACAACCTTGGCAATGGCGATGCCGTCACGCTCCACCATCGCCATTACTACGCTCTTACGCTTGCGCCAGTCCATCCCCGTAGTCTTGCCGCCGACAAAGGTTTCGTCGACTTCAACGACCACGCCTTCGCCGCCGATAGGCTCTTCACCGTCTACCGCCGCCATGTGTTCGCGGATCAGCTTCGCCATGCGCCATGCAGTCTTGTAGGTGACTCCTAACTGGCGCTGCAATTCCTTGCCGCTTACGCCATGCTTGGACGTGGTGAACAGAAAGATCGCGTAGAACCAAAGCTGCAAGGGTGTGCGGCTCTTTTCAAAGATGCTGCCAACCATCGGGTGAATGTGATGGCCGCACCACTGGCACGAGAAAGCCTGTTCGTTGGTCAGACGATACCACTTAGCTTCGCGCTTACACTTGGGCCGTGACCCCTCGACAATCTACCGAGACATCAAGCGGAATCAATACACTGACGATGAACTGCCTGAGCTGAACGGCTATCACGCGCTTGTCTCTCAAGACAGATACGCGCAGCGCCGCGCCACCCATCGTAAGATGATCGCGCATCCCGAGCTGAAGGCTTCCATTGAGGATCGGCTCAAGGCTGGCTGGTCGCCCGAACAGATTGCTGGACGGATGCGGCTGGAGCGCCACCCGATCCAAGGGAGCCACGAGACGATCTACCGCTTCGCCTATTCCAAGGACGGTCGCGAAGAACAGTTCTACAGGCATCTGCCAGAGCATCGCCGCCGCCGTCGGCTGCGTGGTTATCGTCGCGGTCAACGCCACATATCCTTGACAGCCAGAGTCCGACACACAGGCCCGAGCGCATCAACGAGCGCGGAGTTCGGCCATTGGGAATGCGATCTCATGATGTTTTGTAAGGAGTATGGGAAGGTAAACGTGACATCGCTCGTTGAGCGCGTCAGCCGCTTTGCCGTTGTTACGCGAAACGAGGATCGCCAATCCAAGCCTGTCATGGAGGCGGTGATCCAGGGGCTGGCTCCCCTGCCCGCAGATGCGCGCCGGTCGATCACCTTTGACCGCGGCACCGAGTTCTCGGCCTGGAAGCATCTGAAAGCCGGGATCGGCGCGGATGCATGGTTCTGCGACCCGCAAGCGCCGTACCAGAAAAGCACCGTCGAGAACACGAACAACAGGCTGCGGAAGTATCTCCCGCGATCCACCGAACCGACAGCGCTGACTACGCCGCGCAAATGCCTTGGCTATCACACTCCAGCAGAAGTCTTCAAAACCAAGCTGATGGAAATCCAGAACCGATTGGAATAAATAGACATATCAGGAACTGCACTTCAGCGTGAGTTCACAATCCCCCAGCACGGGGCAAGAGGCCCGGTCGCAAGTGCAAATGCGGAGGGTCTGCGGCTCCGCCGTGGAAGCCGTATTTGTGCTTGCCGGAGCGAAGCGCAGGGCACGATTGGGCCGACCCCGTGCGATCCACATCAATGAGCAAAAAGGAGTGATCCGGATGACCCCTGCCATCACGCAGCTGCCACCATCCGCGTCCGCGTCTCGCCGAGCCTGGCCGGGGTGCCGACGAAGGCCGCCCGCGTGGGTGCGATGTTCCGAAACACCACCCGATGGACGTGCAGATCTCGAGCCTCAAGCGCGATGTCTCGACCCCTCGCGTATGAGCTGCTGGCGATGCGCGTGAGTGCGCACCATCCCCAGCACGAACCGATGCGGATGGGCCGCGCGCCGACGGACCGATGGAAAGGGGATGCCAGTGCCGGCCGCCGCAGCCTGTCGATCACACGCGACGTTGTTGCGGCGGTTACGTGTCCAAGCTGTCGATGATTGCCTTCGTCTCCGGCATCCGTTTCAGTGAGTTGCCAATATGCTCCCGCCAGCGCGGGCCAACCCCCAGCGCGGTGGCATAGGCGCGGGCCAGATCGTCGGGCCGATCCTCGGCCATCGCTTCGATCAAGAAAGTTGCCTGTTCCCGGTCTTTCGCCGATTTGAGGCTCCCCGCCCCGTCACGCCGCCGATCGGCGATGATCAGCTTGTGGATCGCATAGCGCTCTGGACGAGGGACTTGCACGAGAATGCCAGATCGATAGATCGCCGCAGCATGGATCGGCTCGGCGATCAGGAAGTTGAGATAGTTCAATCCTTGGGCGTTCACGCCCAAGGCGGGCAAGTCACGGATGGTCTCATCTCCGAAGGCCGGTGTGAGAAACTCAACCAGCTGGCCACTGCCACCCTGGGCCCACCGCCAGGTCCGGCCTTGGTCAAGCGCTGGCAAAGGCTCAAACTTGAGCGCCGAGAAGGTCTCGGCCAGACCCGGGTCAACCTGATCCTGCAACGCCACGCTCAGCTTTTCGAACTGGGCGATGTCGATGTCGCCAGTATTGGCCATTCCCCCCAAAGGCAGACGAACACCAAGTTCGCCCTCATAGAGGCGGAACGCGTTCGTCCCGACGATGGTGCCACCCAAGCGGAAGGTTCCGGCTGCGGCCATCGCCGACAGGATGGAACCGGTTGCCCGGTCGATGGGTGTCATGCCTTCGGCGCGCAAGAGCCGGACCAGCCTTGATCGCTCTGCCTGCCGCTCCTTGGCGGTCGCGCGCAGCTCTTCGATCCGGTCGATGCGCGCGCGCGTCTCGTCGCTGTCCTCGCCGATATAGATGAACCGCATCTCGGTGCCGACACGCCGGGCCGCATACCAATAGGCCTTGTCCCCACGCTCCTTGAGGGTGGGCTTGCCTTCGACACCGGACAAGGCGTCGTCCTTCAAAAGACGTACCAGATCGGTGTAGGCGCTCATTGCGATGCTGCTGAGAGGTGTCATGCCAATCATTTCCAAGTTTTGCTTGGCACGCACATACCTATCAAAATGAGAAATTGCTAGGCAAAAGAAAACTAGGGCACCATCACGTCCATGTAAAACGGCGAAAGGGCCGCCCAAAGGTGACCCCTTTCAAACTCACTCCTTCGCTGATTTCTTCGCCGGATCGGCCACCCGCATGACCGTCAGTCACCTCGTCGATCATCAACATTCTCAGGTCCTAAAGATGACTCAGCGCGCGCACCTCGAGCTCGGACAAGGGTGACGCCGAGAAGCGGGGCGCACCATCCCATTTACTTCTGAGGCCCGGTTCGAGGAGGAAGGCCGCGGACTGGGCCATGACAGAGAGGAGCTACTCGCAGCGGCGGTGCCTTGCCCCATGGTGAAGGTGATCCACGGCGATCGGCATCCGGCACGGCTCGATCACCACGATCCACGACGTCACCAATACCCAGTGTAACGAGCGTTTCTGAGTAGCCGATTAAGGAGGACGTTCCGCAGCATGTCACGAGCAAGCGCGCGAACCCGTCGATATCCTCCTGCATCACAGAAACGCGATTAAGTTGTGCTGGCAAAAAGATATGAAAGTAAGTAAATCGACTCTATGAGATTTCTTGTCGACCTTCTCTGTGTGTTTGCGCTCATGGCTTTCGCTGCGAGTGCGGTCGCGCATTCGGCGGGCTCGGCGGCTATCGGCTCGGCGATGATTTCCCAAGACGGCGGCATGACGGATGCGGCTGGCTGTGATGCTTGCGATGTTTCGCAAGCGGGCTTCAGCGATATGTCGTGCGAGTTGGTGTGCAACGCCGGGGGCTTGGTCGCTATGCGGATGCCTTTGGCCGTTGCGTTTCTGGACAGGGTTGCCGCATCTCATACCGTGACGCCCATTTCTACCCTAGCGGGGATCTCGGGTCCTCGGCTCACGCAACCACCTCGATTCTTGCTCTGATCTAACACCGGACAGCTGAGTCCGTCAGTGTTCGCTTCGTGTCGACCGGGCGCATAAGCTCGGCGGCGCAAGCCAATCGCACAGTCGTCGCAATACGGCTTCAGCCGCGCTTCCCAAGATCAGAGTATGACTATCCATGTCGACCAACACAGTTTGCATAATCGCGCCGCGCGTTCCTCGCCACGACTCTGACCGGCAGCGCCATCGTCGTCGCTTGCAGGCTTGGGATGACTGCGGAAAAACCCGCAGCCTCATCCTGCGCGCCCCGCCGCACGCGGCTGGTCCCCAATCCCTGTCCCGAAATCGAGCGCAAGATGGGCCTTGGCTTGCTGGAGGTACGATGGGCAGCGGCATGATGGGCATGCGGCAAGTTGTCTGAGAAAGGGTGAGTGAGAAGTGACTATAATCGAAACGAATTTCCGACCAACGCGACGCGCCCTGCTTACGGCGATGTTTGGCGTGGGCGTCGTCACGATCTTGCCAAGGTTCGCATGGGCGTCTTGGGGACAAGACGCGATCAGGGCTCTGGCTTTTGATGGCGACGCGATTTTGTCAGCGGGAGAAACGCTGACCTTCAGCGACGACGGCGGCGCATCATGGACAGAACGCAAGGTGCCTGTACAGGTGCTGGCGCTGGCGACGCATCGCGACCGGCCCGGCCGTGTGGTAGCTGGGTTGGCTGAAAGAGGAGTCGCGCTTTCGGAGGATCGCGGTGCGACATGGCGTGTTGGCGGTTCTGGGCTTCCCGGCGGAGTGGTTAATGCCATAGCGATCGGAGTGAGGAATCCCGATCTGATTTATGCAGCGATCCGCGGAGATGGGCTCTACAAGAGTGAAGATTCCGGCGACAGCTGGTCGCTCGCCATGGACCGCCCCTGGCTAAACGGGGCAGAGCACGATCCGCTCAACCTGGTGTCGGTCGATCTCGAGACCGGCATGGGAGGCATATGGATTTACGCTGGCACAACAGCCGGCCTGATACGGGTACCGGATTGCTTCTGCCGTTGGCAAGATGTGCAGCCCGGAAATGCGATGGATGCACTAGTCTCCGGTGGCGCGCCACCACCGCAGAACCCTTTGCCCGACGGCGAACCCGTCCTGTCGTTGGCCAGTGCCCCTTCGGCGCCGGACAGGCTCTTTGCCGCGTTGCCCTCGGGCATTTGGATATCGAATGACGCAGGCGTGGTTTGGCAGCAGGCGACCGGCGGGTCGGCCTCGTCAGTCGCAGTGCATTCCGAAGACGAGAGTTATGTCGCCGCCGTCATCGACGGCACCCTGAAACTCAGCCGTGACGGCGGCACAACCTGGACCGCGACGGCGGCTGGATGAAGGAGAAAATAGGTGCAACGAAGAACCGTAATTGGACTGATCGTGAGCGGCGCCGTTGGTGCTGCGGCATTGACGACGCTAACCTGGGCACAAGGCGTCAAGGACACGACGTCCGCGCTAGGCGAAACCGCTAGGCAAATCACCATCTGGCGCGATCCTGGCTGTGGATGCTGCGACGCCTACGCCGACTATCTAGAAGAAAACGGCTATACCGTAACGCGCATCGACGACCGTAATTTCGACAAGACCTCGGTTTCCATGGGCGTCCCCGAGCAAGGACTCGGCTGTCACCTGGCCAAGATCGAAGGCTATTTAGTGAGCGGGCTGGTGCCGGCGGATATTCTGGAGCGTCTGGTTACCGAAAGGCCCGAGATCACGGGCATCACGCTGCCCGGCATGCCCGGAAATGCCCCGGGAATGGCTCGCGACAAGTCCGGCACACTCAGGACCTATGCCTTCGGCCCCGATGGCATCTCCATCTATTCCGATGAGTGAGGGTCCGAAAATGATGAACGGTTCAATGATGGGCAGCATGGTGTTCGGCGGCGGGTTGGTCTTTCTGCTGGTGGTCGCAGTCTTGGTGCTGAGCCTGATCGCCCTGGTGAAATACATCCGGGGGCCGCGATGAAACCTATAACCTACGTCGCCTTTGCTGTGGCAACCGCCTTGGTGACCGGGCTGGCAGTGCTGGCTCAATCGGGATCGGGCGATCCCTCAATCGAAGGGCTCACCTTTCTCGGTGAACCTGTCACGGCAGTAGACCTCGAGGCAGGATCGCAAATCTACGCTGAAAGTTGTGCGGTCTGCCATGGCGCAAATCTCGAGGGCCAGCCCGATTGGCAGCGGCGTCTGGAAAATGGCCGGATGCCCGCTCCCCCGCATGATGAAACCGGCCACACCTGGCACCATTCCGACCGCAACCTGTTTGTCATTACGAAAGGCGGCGTGGGTGCGGTCGTTCCAGGCTACGAAGGTGACATGCCTGCCTTCGAAGATATCCTAACCGACGACCAGATCGCGGATGTGCTCGCCTACATCAAGAGCACCTGGCCCGAGCGTCAGCGCGCGTTTCAGGCGGAAGTCACGGCAAACGACAGGGAGGGATTATGAGCGCAAAAACAGATCATCGAGCGAGAAGGTCTTCCTGGCTTGTTTTAGTGCCCGTGCTTGTGTTCGTTGCGACTGGCGGGGCGTTCTTTTGGGGACTCTTCAACAGCGATGACCGACTTCCCTCGACGTTGATCGGCAGAGCGGTGCCCCAGTTTGACCTTCCGCCTATCGACGGGCGTTCGGATGGGCTTACGACCTCTGATCTGATGGGACAGGTGTCCATCGTCAATGTCTGGGCGTCGTGGTGTGTGCCTTGCAGGGTCGAAATGCCGCTTCTGAACGAACTGGCGGCAAGGGACGAAGTCGCGATTTTCGGGATTAACTACAAAGACGGCGCGGCGGAAGCACTCGCATTCCTCAGCGAACTCGGAGATCCCTACACGAGGATCGGTGCGGACCGAAATGGCCGTGCGTCCATCGATTGGGGTGTCTACGGGCTTCCGGAGACTTTCGTCATCAATGCCGAGGGACGCATTGCCTACAAGCACATCGGTCCGTTTAATCGCCGCTCGCTGGAAGAGGACATCCTTCCGGTCGTGCGCCGACTGCAGGCGGGAGGTGGCACATGAAGCGCAGGGGGCTAGTGACGGGAATGGTAGCAACAGTGCTTGCGGGACCTGCCCTGGCCCGACCCCTTATCCGACTATACGACACGCCTCAGGAAATGCTTTCACCGCCCTTTATTGACGGGAGGGGCCGTAGCCTGACGCTAGCGGATTTTCGCGGCAGGATCGTACTGCTCAACATCTGGGCGACTTGGTGCGTGCCGTGTCGCGAAGAGATGCCGGCGCTCGATGCATTGCAGGCTCGACTCGGCGGTGAAGGCTTTCACGTTCTGCCGCTGTCGATCGACGGGGCAGGGATGAAGGTGGTCCGCCGGTTTTACGATGAAATCGGCATCCAAAATCTCGGCATGTACCTGGCTGACAGCACCCGCGCGATGTTTGCCTTGGGTGTGATCGGCCTGCCGACCACGATCCTGATCGATCGCGCAGGCAAGGAGCGCGGTCGTCTGGTCGGACCGGCCGAGTGGGACAGCCCCGAGATCATCGCGCAAATTCAAACTCTGATCAGCGAAAGGACTGATTGACGATGGCGGACACAACGAACTTGAGAGGCACACCCCGGATGAGCCTGGGACGGCTGCCGTTTGGACGCCGGGGGCTCATCTTGTCCGCGATGGCGCTAATCGGTGCCGGGCTGGCCCTGAACTGGGGTTGGCTGAGTGCCATCGGCGCCGCGCCTCTCATCCTGGCCGTGGCCCCCTGTGCAGTGATGTGCGGGCTCGGCCTTTGTATGAAGGGCAGCTCCAAATCTTGCGGCAGCGAGCCCGATCCAGCGGAAATGCCACTCCAATTGAAAGACTGAACGAAACCAAGCCTGAAGGAGATAAAATTGACTTACTTAGGAAAAATCGCCACCGCCGCGATCCTGGCCACAGCGTTCGCGAACGCCGCCGCCGCACAAGAAAGTGGCGAGAGCCCCGGACAAATGATGGATGGTAGCTCAGGCATGCCGGGCAACATGATGAGCGACGATATGTCTGGAATGCAGGGCATGATGCCAATGATGCAAATGATGATGCAGATGGCTCCGATGATGAAAGCCTGCACCGAGATGATGCAGGCGATGAACGACGATGCTCAACAGCCCTCCGCCGAAGCGGACAACGGTTAAAAAGCGACCCCGGAGGCGCTCGCCTCTGGGGTCCTCAAAATGGAAAAATAAATGAAATACTTTCGAACGGTTCTGTGGAGTCTGGCGACCTTGGCCCTGGCCGGCGCCGCGCTTCTGATCACACTGGAAGCGGGCCGTGACGGCATCAGAGAAGTCCGGTATACGGGAGAGGCTGACATCCGCTCGGAATTCACGCTGACCGATCATACCGGCCGGAAGGTGACGCAGAGGGATTATTCCGATCGCTGGCAGCTGGTCTTCTTCGGCTTCACCAATTGTCCTGATGTCTGTCCCACAACACTTGCTTACATGGCCAGCGTTCTCGACTTGCTTGGTAGTGATGCAGATCGGGTCGCACCGCTATTCATCACGGTCGATCCGATGCGCGATACTGTGCCCGTCATGGCAGAGTATGTATCGCTCTTTCATCCCCGCCTGATCGGTCTGACCGGCACCGAGACACAGGTCGCGGAGGCTGCCCAGAACTTCAAAACATGGTTCGAGCGCACCGAGGACGATTCCGCGCCTGACGGATATTTCATGGCGCACGGGGGGTTCATCTACCTCATGCGACCGGATGGCGTGTTCGAAGCTGTCTATCAGGAAGGCGATCAGCCGCCTGAGGCGCTCGCGCAGGAATTGGGTGAAAAATTATGAAGGGGGGACCCGGCATTCGGTGTAATCGATTTGGATGAACTTCCGATGCTGGACCTGCGCGGTCCGCTCGACCTGCAAAACCTATCGGATCAGGTCATCGTCCTGCGCTTCGACCCGTCCGGTTACGGCACGCCCACGGCGATCCGCAGGTGCTCTGGCAAAGTTGCGAGGCGGTGTGAGCGCGTCACCACCCATGCTTTAGTGAATGGCTCAACATCGTGATACGTGAAGCCTGGGCCTATCGCGAGATCATGCCGATCATTCCCGTGCTCGATGCCGGACTCACGCCTCAGCTGCAATGGCTGGCCGTTCCGACGCTGGCGTATTGGGCCGCGGTCAGATTGCCGCTGAGCAGAATATTTGATGCGAAGGAAAGCCGATGATAGACCTCTCTCTTCTCGGTCTCACTGCGGCACTTCTGGCTGGCGCCATCTCGTTTGTTTCGCCTTGCGTGCTGCCGCTGGTACCGGGCTACGTCTCGTACGTTGCCGGGCGCATAACTGTAAAAGGTAGTGTGACCTCGGCTTCCGCATGGCGCGCCGTGTGGTTGAGCCTTTGCTTTGTCCTTGGTTTTTCGACCATCTTCATCGCGCTCGGTGCCTCGGCAACGGCCCTTGGTCAAGCCCTGCTGCGCTGGCGCTTTGAATTGAACATCGTCGGAGGCGCCATCGTTATTCTCTTCGGGCTCTTTATGATCGGAGCCCCGCGGCTGTCGGTCATGCAGCGCGATCTCCGCTTTCATCTTGACATCCCAGGGGGGCAGCCGACAGCGTCCTACGTTCTCGGTCTCGCCTTCGGTTTCGGGTGGACACCCTGCATCGGCCCAATCCTTGGCGCGATCCTTACCGCCAGCGCGGCCAGCGCCACGATCGGCGAAGGCATGATACTCCTGGCCGTCTATTCGGCCGGTCTTGGTATACCGTTTCTCATTGTGGCGGGTTTCACCGACCGGATCACGGGCCGATTGCGGGCCATTGGCCGCATTGGGCGACGACTTCATCAGGCGGCCGGCGCCATCATGATTCTGATGGGGCTGGCAATGATAACGGGACGCCTGAGTGCTTTGTCCTACTGGATGCTCGACGCCTTTCCGGTTCTAGGCCGGATTGGGTAATGTCCTATGCATGCAGGGGCCATCGCGACACTGTTCTGGTCCAACCGAGAGGCCCATGCCGATATGCAGTGCCGCGCCTGGTATTTCAGTCAGAAGTGCATCTAGCGCCTTGAAGCTCTAGTTGATGTAGCTCCTATCTTTCGGTCCAATGAGTGATTCTCAGCCGGAGAGACCGATGCCCCAGGATGGACAGAAGCACGATCACGCCCATGATCACGATAACACCCATGACCCCGGCTTAGGTGGAGCCTGCTGCGGATCCGATCCCGATCATATGTGCGGCGATATCGGGCCTATTGGCGATGTGAATGCTAAGGGCCGCAGTTTTCGCGTAAACGGACTCGACTGTGCCGAAGAGGTGGCGATCCTGAACAAGGTGCTCGGCCCGGCGCTCGGCGGCACCGAATTTCTTGCCTTCGATGTAATGAACGGGCGGATGACGGTTCTCGATACGGCCAAGGCGTTGCCGGACGAGAAAATCATCAAGCTGATCGGCTCTACCGGCATGAGTGCCAGCCTCTGGGAGGCGGAAAGCGCAGCACGGGCGCAGGCCGCACATCTGCAGCGGCAGAGGTTCTTCACAGCGCTTTCGGCCGGGTTTTGGGCCCTGCGGCTTGTCTGGCAAGGGGTAGAGA
>FYBJ01000157.1_pt1 | contig 31280 bp, 31 predicted proteins | sample 1134611 | NCBI WGS metagenome assembly FYBJ01 (sample SAMEA104116008, study PRJEB20421) | marine metagenome | isolation source: marine
GCTATTTGATCATAATCACCATGCACATTCAATCTTTTAAATTATTTATTTTTCAACATGTTAAATAAAATATTCGTGTGGAACTCTCAGGGCTTGTCCGCGGGATCCATGAATCTATCTACATCACTGGATCCCGCGGACAAGCCGCGGGACGTAGGTTCAACAAATTGTATTTTTTCACCTTGCAAAACTAAATGGAAACGCTACTAGTCTTGATAAGCGAAGCGCATCAAGGGAAAGAATCTCGAATGATTATTATTGGTTTAATATTGCCGGAATGTTGTTAAAAGAATCTGTTACCAGTACCGTTTCCAATTAATTATGACTGCAAACACTGCGGCGCTTGAACAGCGCCGCCTGATGATGACTCCACTCCAACTGAAAAACCTCAGGCAACTGGACGGTGATAAGTTTCAGCATAAACGCGGGCAGCTTCGTCTGCTGCTTCTTTCAATCCAAGCTTGGTATTGGCACTGTACATAATCTTCAAAGCCTTCTCTGCACTTGGCGCCTGAGGATATGTTTTCACCAGATAATCAGCTCGGCCAATCGCTGCGACATACATTTTGCGTTTGTTATAATAGTCAGCAGCTTTCAATTCTCTTTCAGCGAACATATTGCGAAGATAGATCATTCGTTGCAAGGCGTTAGCCTTATATTTGCTGTTTGGAAAACGTTGCACCAATGTAGAAAAATCTGAATAAGCTACTGACATTGAGCCCGGATCACGCTGTGATTCATCCAGCGGCAACCATTTAGCAAAGGTTCCGCGGTTTTGTTGAAAGTCAGCAAGCCCTTTCATGTAATAGGCATAATCAACATCTTTTGAACGGGGATAAAGATGAATATACCGTTCCGCAGCGGCTGCAGCCGAAGGATAAGATTCATTTTTATAATATGCATAAATCAAAAGACGCTCTGCACGTTCCGCATTATCACTGAAAGGATACATAGTTTCCATGGCTTCAAGCCGTTTGGATGCACTTTCATACTGTTTTTTCTCCAGAGCGCTTTTCGCTTCGGAGTAAAGTTGCTGTGCCGACATATCACGATAAGGATTTGATAAATCTTCATCGGATTTCCCCCAGAAATCTGCACACGAAAGTAGCATTGAGGAACTGCAGCACAATATCATTAATTTTGTAAATCTCATAAGCTCTACCCTGTATCTAAACAAGCTTTAACAGCATGCATTATACCTACTTACAATCAAAATGCGAGTTTCTAAAAAATAAATAAAAAAATTAAAAAACTATTTGCAATCAAAGCCTCAATAGGATAATATTTTCGCCAGTCGGAGAGGTGGCTGAGCGGTCGAAAGCGGCGGTCTTGAAAACCGTTGAAGGGCGACCTTCCCAGGGTTCGAATCCCTGCCTCTCCGCCATTCTCGATAGTATTCATTAGTTTTACCTTCAATTCAAAATATTTATTTTCCCTTTTTTAAATGATCACTTGTTCGATTTATTAGCTACATGCATCACCATCTGGAATATAACATAATAAAGTAGCCCGGATTAGGCGAAGCCGTAATCTGGGGAGTTGGGCTTCGAACATTCCCTAATGATGGTGTTTTCTGGATGAGCTGTTGGGTCATTTCGACCCAACTTGAGATATGGAAAAAAAACGAAATATTGTTGGGTCGAAACGACCCAACCTATCCGATTAATGTTATTTATAATGACTTATAAACCGCATCAATCGCTTTTAAACTCTCCAGAAGCGGCTTCATCTGATCAATCGGCCAGCTGTTAGGGCCATCACTGAGTGCTTTGTCTGGATCTGGATGGGTTTCCATGAACAGGCCTGAGATACCTGCTGCGACAGCGGCTCTGGCAAGGACAGGAACAAATTCCCGTTGTCCGCCCGATGCACCGTCTTTTCCTCCGGGAAGCTGTACTGAATGCGTGGCATCGTAAACAACCGGGCATCCTGTTTCCCTCATTATCGCTAAGGAACGCATATCGGAAACCAGATTATTGTAACCAAAGGTCACCCCTCTCTCACAGGCCATGATCTGTTCATTGCCGCCGGCTTTCGCTTTATCAATGACATGCTTCATTTCCCAGGGGGCAAGAAACTGGCCTTTTTTAATATTGACCGGCTTATTCATCGCCGCAACTTTCTGAATAAAATTAGTCTGTCTGCATAAAAATGCCGGGGTCTGCAATACATCAACAACATCAGCCACTTCAAGTAAGGGCGTGTCTTCATGCACATCGGTCAATATCGATACGCCGACGTCTTTTTTTACTTTTTCGAGAATCATCAGCCCTTTTTCAAAGCCAGGTCCACGATAACTTCCAAGAGAAGTCCTGTTGGCTTTGTCAAACGATGATTTATAGATAAAAGGGATATCCAGCTCAGCACAAAGTTCTTTTAAATAACCGGCTGTTTCCATAGCCATTTCCTCAGATTCGATAACACAAGGTCCGGCAATAAGAAAAAACGGCTTTTCAATTCCTACCTCAAAACCACATAAATTCATGATAATTCCTTTTGTTGATGAAACTGCCGCGCAGCGCGGACAAAATCAGTAAAAAGTGGATGACCATCACGGGGAGTCGATGTAAATTCCGGATGGAACTGACAACCAATGAACCATGGGTGATCGGGAAGCTCAACAATTTCCACCAGATTTTCATCTGCAGAATATCCTGAAAACACAAGGCCTTTTTCCATCAGCGTTTCGGCATATTTATTGTTGAACTCATAGCGGTGGCGATGTCGTTCAATCACCTGTGCCTTGCCATACACATCACGGGCATGGGTATTTTCCTGCAGCAGACAAAGCTGGGAGCCAAGCCGCATGGTGCCGCCAAGATCAGAAGCCTCGGAACGCTGCTGCTTTTTACCCTCAGAATCCATCCATTCAGAGATTAGAGCAATCACTGGAGCGCTGGTATTTTTATCAAATTCGGTTGAATTAGCCTGTTTGAAACCGGCTACATTTCTGGCAAATTCAATCACGGCAGTCTGCATTCCAAGACAGATTCCAAGAAAGGGAACCTTGTTTTCCCTGGCATAGCGGACAGCAGCAATTTTACCTTCTATTCCACGTTCGCCAAAACCGCCGGGAACAAGGATAGCGTCAGCCTGCTTTAATGGCTCCAAACCATGTTTTTCGAGAACTTCGGCATCAATATAATGAATCTGCACTTTTGTCTGTGTTTTGATGCCGGCATGAATCAATGCTTCATTAATCGACTTATATGCATCGTTCAACTCAGTATATTTTCCAACCATGGCCACTTTAACGGTTGCTGTTTTAATTTTTTCTGCTTCAACAACCTGCTGCCATTCAGACAAATCAGCAGGATGAAGATTCAAGGCCAGTTTTTTAATGACAATTTCATCAAGCCCTTTTTCGTGAAGAATCAGCGGAATCTGATAAATGCTTTCAGCATCTTCCAAAGAAAAAACGGCTTCTTTATCAACGTTGGTAAACAGGGCAATTTTAGAACGCTCGCTCACCGGCAGCGGTTTTTCCGAGCGGCAGATTAAAATATCCGGCTGGATACCAATCGAACGCAACTCTTTGACTGAGTGCTGCGTGGGCTTGGTTTTCATTTCACCGGATGTGGGTATATAAGGAACCAGGGTCAGATGAATAAACAATGCCCGTTGAGCGCCAAGCTCAATCCTCATCTGGCGGATGGCCTCCAGAAAAGGCAGGGATTCAATATCTCCAACGGTGCCGCCAATTTCAATCATAGCAACGTCATAACCCTCTGCACCTTCTTTAATGCAGCGTTTGATTTCATTAGTTATGTGCGGAATCACCTGTACGGTTCCGCCAAGATAATCTCCTCGACGTTCCTTACGAATCACATTTTCATAAATTTTGCCGGAGGTATAGTTGTTGCGACGGGTCATGGTGGTACGGACAAAGCGCTCATAATGCCCCAGATCGAGATCGGTCTCGGCGCCATCCTGGGTAACGAATACTTCACCATGCTGAAAAGGACTCATTGTGCCTGGGTCGACATTGATATAAGGGTCTAATTTAATGAGAGTGACACTTAAGCCTCTGGCTTCAAGTACGGCTGCGAGAGAAGCGGCGGCAATTCCTTTACCCAGTGATGAAACAACACCACCTGTGATGAATATGTAATTGGTCATAAATGATCCCGTTGAAACGAATAATAACCAGAGAATCGGCTCTGATTGATGATAATTAAAAAAATCGATTTAACGGGATTTAATTTTACCTCAAGAAAGCAATCTGAACAAGGATTTGGCAAATTAAAATTTATATTCAATTTAAATAATCACAAACATAGCGACATATATTTACCTTATTGATTATTTATTGTATAGTTACCGCCTTTCTAAAATGAACCGGAAACATAAATATGTGGAATTTCTTTAAACAAGAATTGGATGATAACGTTTTAAACGCAAACATAACTGCTCTTAAAGCAAGTGAAGAATATAAAAGTAACATCCAAACAAAACTATTTGCAATTAAAGCACAACTGACCCATTTGAATGTCTATTGGAAAAATCTTACAAAGACGCAAAAAAATGAGTTAAATAATCTTGGAACGATTATCAACGAATGCAAAACAATATTGTCAGAAACTGATGATTTCATGGACGAATCCTGCAATGAAAAGAATGATTCACAACTTAATCAAACGATTAAAAACTTGAAATCTGTGATTGCTGATTTAATCGATAAGGAAAAACAAGCTATTGATAATCTTATGGATAGTAATATAACTGATGATCTGAAAACATCTATTAACCAATTTATTTCACGGATGCGTCAGGAAAACGATGCTCTAGCCCTGTTCAAACTCCACTGTATAAATAAAATGCTTAATATGAGAAATGTTTTGATGATAAGAGCGATGAGTCAAGAAGATAAAAATACATATTATCAAGATTTCAAGACCGATATTCGCGTAATGTCGCCGATACTGCTGCAATTACCGAGCACTCTGAAACATTCCATTCGAACTAATGCGCTCAAGGTCTACGATCAAAAAACGCCCTGGTTCAAAGCCATTAATGCTCAAATGTGGATCGCCACAGGATTTATGTTCCTAACGGTTTCGACAGCAGTTGTCCAGTCAATCCTGTCATTATTCCTGTCTGCTGCGGCAACTGCATTTATCTCCATGCTTGGTATTGCGCTACTGACATCAAGCTTCGTTGTTTTTGGCACAGCACTTCTAACAGGACTAATCTACCTATGCCATTTTTGCATAACTGAAGAAAATTTTCTTAAAAATTCAGAGTTTATCAAACCCATCCTGGATAATAATGAAAGCGATTTTACCAGCTATGACTGGCCTGATGCTGACGGCTATAACCTCCCCAGAGCAAGTTTTCAACTTCATACTGAAAATCCTGTTGACTGCCTTGGGATTGAAAATGCTCAAATCAATAAAGAACTTGCGTTGGTTAAATCGATTATTGAAAAAATAGATCCATATTATGTTCCAGTAATAAGTGAGGATGATGAAAATTTGAGTCATTCAGCTTCCAGCAGCAGTTCAATAAACCTATAACGATGACCTGCATCATGCAGGGCGTAGCGAAGGTTCTGCTGAATAAGGCTCGGTGCCTTATTCAGCAGGTTATTCACTTCGCTCTGGACGACAGGGAATGTCAACATCGTGTCCAGTCTGCGGAATTACAAAAAAAATTAAATTTCTATTAAAAAATGCTTGACATTATCACCCTAAAACGCCAAAATCTGACCCCACAAAGGCTATGTGGCTCAGTTGGTTAGAGCGCGGCACTCATAATGCTGAGGTCGGTGGTTCAAGTCCACCCATAGCCACCATCCCCCCTCTTCAATCATCCTAAAAAACCATTATTTTCAACAACTGAGTTTATCAACAAAAACCTGTTTTCTGTTTATTTTTTTGGTATGATGTCAGAATCATTAATTTTGATTTATTGCCGGATGCGAATTTTAATATTTTTTATCAGTCTAATATGCCTCAGCGCTGCTTCTCTGGCAGCTGATTTTGATATCAAAACCAAGACTGATGAAAAAGGTCAAACCATCTTCTATCTTCAGGCCGGCGCGTTCAGTAAAAAAGAAAACGCGGAAAACTGGAAAGAAGCACTGAAAGAAAATGTGCATGATCCAATTAACGTTGAGCACTCGGAAAGCAAAAACCTGTTCCTGGTTCAGATTGGACCAGTCAAAGATTATCCAACAGTAAGAGCGCTTAAAAAAGAGCTGACCTCAAAATTTCAAGACAATCCAAAAGAAAACGAAATTGTAACGGATAACAATAATAAACCACGCCATTCTGATGAAGCGCAGGTCTGGAACCTTCGCAATGCCGATATCCGGGCAGTAATTGCCGAAGTATCTCGCATCACCGGTAAGAATTTTATTATTGATCCGCGAGTTCAGGGAAAAATATCCATTGTGTCCGGAACGGCAATCAACAGCCGTGAATTGTATCCTGTATTTTTATCCATGCTGCAGATTTCCGGTTATGCCGCGGTCAACAGCGGTGATATTATCAAAATTGTTCCGAACATTGATGCCAAAACACAAGCCTCCGACTTACTGAACCGAATGCGTCATCCCGGCAACAATGATGAAATGATTGTTGAGGTCATTCCGGTAAAATTTGTTCCTGCCGAGCAACTGGTTCCCGTACTGCGGCCTTTGATTCCGCAATGGAGCCAGGTCTCAGCTTATGCGCCGTCCAACATGTTGATTTTGTCCGGCAGAGCCGCCAATATCAAACGAATGGCTGAAATCATTCAGCAAGTCGACAGTTCGTCTGCCAGCGGCATTGATATTGTTCCGCTTCGCCATGCGCTGGCGATGGATATTGCCAATACGCTTAAAGATCTGGTGAAAAACCAGAGCCATGCCGGTCTGCGTTCACAAACCATGCTGGCCGCCGATGACCGGAGTAATTCAATTCTGATTTCCGGTAGTAAAACGGAACGTCTCAGGTTAAGACTGCTGATTGCAAAACTGGATAAAGGCGATACCAGTGCTTATAACAGCCATACCAAGGTTGTTTACTTAAATTATCTGCGCGCGGAAGATGTAGTGCCTATTCTTGCCGGCGTCGCTCAGGCCAATTTCAGCGGCAACGTGGGTACTACCATCGGCACCATCAGCCGGCCAGCACTTGACAGTACCAATCCGGCCTCCAGCATGGTGGCGAACAGTTCTTCAAGCTCTGCTTCCGATACAAGTGCCATGCAGGGTACAACGACGAACAGCCCGGATAACCAGAACGGCGCGAAGCAGGCCAGCGAAAGTCAGACAGAAGGCAGTACAAAGCCATCCGTTCAACTGATAGCCGAACCGAATACCAACTCGATAATTATTAATGCGCCGCCGACCATCATCCGCATCTTAAATTCCGTCATCAGCCAGCTCGATATCCGTCCTGCTCAGTTGTTGATTGAAGCTCTGGTTGCCGAGGTTGATCAGAATGATATTAACGATTTGGGCATTGAGTGGGGAACCGATCAGCAGACAGGAAACCCTGCTGCTTTCCGGCCCGGATTCGCCATCATGAATTCTAAAACCAATATCAATGATTTTCAGGCTCAAATCTACGCACTGGCAAGAGAGCGTAAGGCCAATATCCTGTCCACGCCATCAGTGGTTGTGCTGGATAACCGGCAGGCTAAAATTCTGGTCGGCCGGCAGGTCTCCATCGCCACCACCACTTATCCCAATAATGCCGGCGGTACTACCACTGCCAGCCCCTATACCACCTTTGACCGGGTGAATGTCGCGCTGCATCTCTATGTTCGTCCGCAGATCACCCGTGGAAGCGGCATTCAGATGCAAATTGATCAGGGGAACGATACTCTTGATCCTTCCTCCGGCACCACGGTTGATAACCAGCCGGTGTTTAAAATCAGTAGCATTGTAACCTCCGTACACGTTGATTCCGGTGATGTGGTCGTTTTGGGCGGATTAAAACAGGACAGCCTTGCCAATGATGACAACAAATTGCCGATTATCGGTGATATTCCAGGCGTAGGTCGATTGTTCAAGCGCAGTATTACCAGTCATGAGAAACGGGTGTTACTGGTCTTTATCAAACCGACCATTCTGAAAAATCAGCATGACGCCGTACAGGTCACCACGGGTAAGTATCAGGACGTACGTAATGAGCAGCTGGCTTTTATTAGAGAGCAGGAAGTTTATGACCCTCAAAATGATGCATCAGCCTTGCCGCCGCTGCATCAGGCAACACTTCCCAAACCGTTTTCCAATCCACCCCAGGCTGTTATTAAAAAACAAATGATGCCCCCATCGAAACCAATACTCGATAAATTTGGAAAAAAAGTAAATGCTTGACGAGGATATCAAAGCGAGGAAACCTTCCTATTCCTTTGCAAAGCGGCACGGGATTGTGGTCGATGGCCTTGAGGATGGTAAATTTCGTGTTTATTATAAAACCTCAACCTCAATTAAAGCACTTGCAGAGGCTCAACGTTTTTTAGAAAGCCCGATGAAACTGATTCTGCTCGAGGCAGATGCCTTTCAGCAGCAACTTGCGCAGGCCTATCAGAACAGTTCAAACATCGTAGACGCTGCCGTCGGCATGGAAAAGGATATTGATCTTGGTAATCTTGCAGATCAACTGCCAAGCAGTGAAGACTTGCTCGATAATCAGGATGACGCCCCTGTCATACGCCTGATCAATGCCATTTTTACTCAAGCGATTAAACAGGATGCCTCGGATATTCATGTTGAAACTTATGAAAATCAGGTGCTGGTTCGTTATCGTATTGATGGTGTACTACAGCAGGTTCTTGAAATTCAGCGAGCAATAGCGCCGTTAATTACTTCCCGAATCAAAGTCATGGCCAAGCTGGACATTGCTGAAAAAAGAATTCCTCAGGACGGGCGCATCGCCATCCGGATTGGCGGCCATAATATTGATATTCGCGTATCCACCCTTCCCTCTAATCATGGAGAGCGGATCGTGATGCGTATTTTAGATAAGCAATCTGCCCAACTGGATATGAATCTATTGGGGATGGAGCAAACGGCGCTTAAAAAATTAAAAAAAATTATCCATCAACCGCATGGCATCCTGCTTATCACAGGGCCGACCGGCTCGGGTAAAACCACCTCGCTTTATGCCATGTTAACCGAGTTAAATGAAGTCAGCCGAAATATTCTGACCATTGAAGATCCGATTGAATATGATTTACCGGGTATCGGACAGACCCAGGTTAACACCAAAGTTGATATGAGTTTTGCCAAAGGATTGCGGGCTATTTTACGCCAGGATCCTGATGTAGTCATGATAGGAGAAATTCGCGATCTTGAAACCGCTGAAATTGCCATTCAGGCCAGTTTAACAGGACATCTGGTATTATCCACCCTCCACACCAACTCAGCTCTTGGTGCGCTGACAAGGCTTCGGGATATGGGGGTTGAATCCTTCCTGCTATCAACCTCTTTAGTTGGTTTGATGGCGCAGCGGCTGGTAAGAAGACTTTGCCAGCACTGTAAACATGGCGTGACTGTGTCCAAAGACGAAAGACAGCTCCTTGGACTGACTGAACATTCGCGAATAAAAATCTTTGAACCCAAAGGCTGCGAGCACTGTAACCAGACAGGCTATAAAGGCCGAACCGGAATTTATGAACTTATTCCAATCAATGAAGATTTGCGGGGCATGATTCACCGTCAGGACTCTCTTCATCAAATTGAGAAAAATATACGAAAAGACATGCCATCCATTAAACAGGATGGCTTTAACAAAGTTCTGGCCGGCGAAACATCACTTGCAGAGATTATGAGAGTAACCAGTCTCGACTGATTCCTTAGCTCAGAGCGTTAATCGACGATGTTGTGAATAGCCGCTGTTCGTTTTGGAATGAAATCGGTACTGATCTGCAAACATTCCAAGCTGGCCTAAAGCTGATGATTTTCCAACGACTTGCCCCTGGCAAACAAGCGGAGGAGTGGCTCTGACTTGTTTAGCTGCGACACGTTCAGCCTGTTCAATTTCAGCCTGTTTGAAGTTCATTTCAAGGAATTCAATAGCCTCATCAAGGCTGCATCTTTTATCTGGCTCACACTGAATCAAGTTACGAACTAAATCTAATATAAAATTAAACTGGCTGTATTGCTCTTTCATTTTAAAATTTAAAGATTCATTCTCTAATTTTTTTGACCAGTTATAAATCAAACTTGGTTCTGGATGCTTCTGTTTATTTATTTCTTCACGTAACTCATTAAAATAGTTCACAACATCCACATTCAACTGCCTGTTCCAAACTAACAGCAATATTTTTCCTAAAGCATGCGTATCAGAGTCCGTTGAATGCTTGGGTACACCAGGTATTTTTTTATATACCGTGTCAGGATCAAGAAATTCCGGAGTTCCTAGAATTTTATTGTCGCATTCATTAATTTTTTCAGCAAAAGCAAAATCAAAAAAATAGATCTTGCCTTCTGTTTTATCATATCGAATATTTTCAGGCTTTAAATCTCTATGAATCAGGTTGTTTTTGTAGATAATTTCGCGGTAGGCTAGAAACAATTCTCTCGTAATATTGATTAATGTTTCAATATCGAGCTTCTCATCACCTGAATCATTGTCATCAATAATATCAGACAAATCTCTGCCGGGCAGGACATTCATTGGCAAAATTCTTAAGTTTCCTATTTTAACCCTTCTTCTAAGTCCAAGGTATTTGATTTTCTTGGCACGATTATATTCGTTCCAAATGTGCTTCTTCAGCTCCCTGGAATTTTTTCTATTTTTAGGTAACTGAACAATTTTAAAGGCTTTAGGCCTTTCAGCCAATTCGCCATTGTGTTTGATGACAGAGCTTGCCTGAATCACCATAGCATAAGCACCTTCACCCAGTAAAACAGGCTGATCAAAATACGCTTTATTTATTTTTTTTATAGCTGCTTTTGTACTTTTAGGTTTTTTCCTGACAGTCTTGCCTCGAAACTGCAGCGGATTTATTCTTTTAAGAATATCCAAGGGGATGGATTTTTCTTTTAAATTATCAGAAGGTGACTCTGCAGAATCAATCGGAGAATGTCCTGTTGTTGCAGATGAAGAAGCTGCTGCGGATGAATTAGAGGGTGGAAATTTATCGTGTACATCGCCCATAAAAACTAACCAAATAATTAAAACAGCATAAGTTTAATGAGGGTTTCTTAAGGTATCCTTAAGAAACCCTCATATTTATTGGTTAAAATGGCAGAAAAGCTAATTATCCAGCTTTTCACTATCAGGAGATTAAGATAAAGCATCTACTGCTGTGACATATTCATAACCTAAATCTTTAGCGACGGCTTCGTAGGTGATCATTCCCTTGTGTACATTGAGTCCATTCAATAAATGACCATCACTGAGCAATGCCCTTTTTACGCCGTTGGTGACCAGATTCAAAATGTAAGGCAGCGTTGCATTGTTTAAAGCAAAGGTAGAGGTTCTGGGTACAGCACCAGGCATATTTGCGACACAGTAGTGGATGATGTCTTCAACAACATAAGTGGGTTCATGATGCGTGGTAGGATGGCTTGTTTCAAAACAGCCGCCCTGATCAATTGCAACATCCACCAGAACAGAACCCGGCCGCATTTTTTTCAGCATTTGACGAGTCACCAATTTAGGCGCAGCAGCACCGGGAACCAGGACAGCGCCAATGACTAAATCAGCTTTTGTCACATAACGTTCAATCGAATCAACCGTCGCATAAATCGTGTTAAGCTTGGAACCGAACTGATAATCCAGTTCATTCAATCGTGGAAGCGAGCGATCAAGCACGGTAACATGCGCTTCCATTCCCATAGCCATCCGAATAGCATTGGTACCTACAACACCGCCGCCAATCACAACAACATTCGCAGGAGCAACACCAGGCACGCCGCCAAGCAGAACGCCAGAACCGCCTTGAGCCATTTCAAGACAATGCGCACCGGCTTGAATCGACATTCGACCTGCGACCTGCGACATTGGCGTCAATAGCGGCAGACTGCCGTCATTATGGGTCACGGTTTCATAAGCAATAGCCGTGGCACCGGATTCAACCAGCAGTCTTGTTTGTTGTGGATCAGGGGCAAGATGCAGATAAGTAAACAAGGTTTGCCCTTCACGAAGTTTTTTACACTCAACTGGCTGCGGCTCTTTGACTTTAATAATTAAATCCGATCGCTCAAATATCTCGTCGGCTGTATCGACCATTTTAACGCCAACCGCTTCATAATCGGCATCTTGAATTCCAATCCCTTCACCGGCTCCCCTTTCGACAATAACCGAAGCGCCTGCCTGAATAATTTCCTTTGCGCTCGAAGGCACCAGGCCGACACGATTTTCCTGGGATTTTATTTCTTTAGGAACACCTACTAACATGTTTTATATTCTCCATTTTATATTTGGATAAACATTGCCTTTGCCACTCAAGCAACAAAGGCTAAGAGCGGCTCAAAGCTATTTGAGCTTTTGGATTAACTCAGGAACAATTTCAAACAGGTCGCCAACCAGACCGTAATCGGCAACCTGGAAGATCGGCGCATCTTCATCCTTGTTAATCGCAACAATGACTTTTGAATCCTTCATTCCGGCCAGATGTTGAATAGCCCCGGAAATACCTACTGCAAAATATAGTGCAGGTGCTACAATTTTTCCAGTTTGCCCAACCTGATAATCGTTTGGAACAAAACCAGCATCCACCGCAGCGCGAGAGGCACCAACGGCTCCTCCAAGCGTATCGGCAAGTTCTTCAATCAAATTGAAGTTTTCTTTATTCTGCAGCCCTCGGCCGCCAGAAACCACAACTTCGGCTGAACCCAGCTGAGGCCGGCTTGAAACGCTTAATTCAGCTTTGACAAAAACTGTTTTATCCCAACCGGAAGTAAAATCGACTGATTTGATTTCACAGGCGGCCTGTTGTGCTTCAACGGCGCTAAAGGCTGTTGTTCTGATGGTCATCAATTTTTTCACATCATTTGAACGAACCGTTTCAATGGCATTACCGGCATAAATGGGACGTTCAAAAGTCTGCTCATCAATAATAGCAGTCACATCAGATACCGGAACAACCGACAATTTTGCAGCAAGACGGGGTAGAATGTTTTTGCCGAAAGTGCTGGCCGGAGCCAGAATATGCTCATATGACTCTGCAAGAGAAAACAATAATTCTGCCATCGGTTCAGCCAGCTGGTGCTGATAGCATTCCTTGTCACAGGCCAGAACTATACTGACGCCGGCGATAGAGGCAACCTGTTCGACAACGGACTGGCACTGGTGGCCTGCAACCAGAAAAACAGGGCTTGGGCAAACAGCCAGCGCAGCAGAAACCGCCTGGCGGGTTGCAGGGTGCATGTTGTTGTTATCATGCTCAACAAGAACTAAAGCCGTCATAAATCCTCCCTGTTAAAGCACTTTGGCTTCATTTTTTAATTTGCTTATCAATTCATCGACGCTGTCGACTTTTACCCCGGCAGTTCTCGAAGCCGGCGCCCGTACGTCCAAAACTTCGCAATGCTGCTTTAAATCAAGCCCCAGACTGTTAATTTCAACAATATCCAAAGGCTTTCGCTTGGCCTTCATAATATTGGGCAGACTGGCATAACGTGGCTCATTTAAACGCAGATCCGTGCTGATGACGACAGGCAGCTGCAGCCTTAAGGTTTCCAGCCCACCATCAATTTCACGGGTCACTTCAATTTCATTATTCGAACATTTGATCTGCGAGGCATAGGTTGCCTGCGGCCAGTCAAGCAGGGCTGCAAGCATTTGCGGAGTCTGGTTATTATCGCCATCAATGGCCTGTTTGCCCATAAGAACCAGAGCAGCGCCTTCCCGTTTGACCAGTTCGGCAAGAATCATGGCAATATTGAGCGTCTCCATGGATGAGTCTGTTTTCACCAGAATCGCTCTATCCGCACCCAGTGCCAGCCCGTGCCGCAGGGTTTCTTGTGAAAAATCGTCGCCGACAGTGACAGCCACGACCTCAGAAGCATGTCCGGCTTCCTTCAATCGCAAGGCTTCTTCAATCGCAATTTCATCAAAAGGATTCATGGCCATTTTGACATTCTGGGTTTCTACCCCGCTTCCATCGGATTTCACCCTTATTTTTACATAAGGATCAATTACGCGCTTCACTGCAACCAGTATTTTCATGTTTCCTCACTGAATAGCTTTCTATTATTGATAAGCATCTTGCCAATTAAAACAAGAAAATTCAAGGGGTTTAGTGATTTCAACGCCTTTTGAACAGACTTTCCATGCCTGGCACTCGATTAAAATAATGATAAATCAAGCCGGCTTCCAGCAAAACCAGTCCTATCGCCATCAGAACATCACTGAGGTAATGGTGATACATAAGGATTCGAGACAGCGCCATTAAAATTCCAGCGCCTAATAATGCCCAGGCATATCGGGGGAACAGGATGGCTAAAGCCAGCATGCAGGAGAAAAAGCTTGTGGTATGGCCTGAGGGAAATGACCAGTACGGACGGTGGAATTTAAAATAGTAAAAACCATACAGCCCCTGTTCAAACCATAAATCCGGACGGGCCCGGCCAAGAGTGATTTTTAAAATAACGCAAATGGCCGAACAGATAAAAATCACCGTAAAAACAAATAGGCTGCGCCTGAAAAAAAGCATATCGCGCTTTATGTAATAAAAATACCCCATTAATAATCCACTGATGAACAAAATGATTTGCCACTTACCCAGAATGACCAGCGGAGTCAAAAAAGACAGTTTATGGCGCAAGTCCTGCTGGTAAAAAAAATCAGCAAGAGGCTTATCAAAATAATAATATGACAAAGCGACTGTCAAAAAGATAAACAGGATAACCAGTGATAATTTCAGGTGGTGCTTCATTCTTTCATTCTCTTATAATTCAAAACTATCCATATATTCAGGAACTTCAACGCTCCAGCCAAATTTTTCTGAAATTTTTTCTTTCATTGCCTCAGCAGCTTCTGCTTCTCCATGAGTCACGAAGACTTTCTGCGGAGCTTTTTTTATCGATTCAAGCCAGGTCAGAATTTCCTCCGAGTCGGCATGGGCAGAGAGATTATGCAATTGTTCTACTTCTGCGTTAATATCAATCATTGCCCCTAACAGCTTGATTTTCTTTTCGCCTTTCACCAGGCGATCGCCCCTTGTGCCTACGGCCTGATAGCCGGCAAAGATAATGGTATTTCGATGATCAGAGCCAAAGGCCTTGATATGGTGCAAAATACGCCCTCCGGTTGCCATTCCGCTGGCGGAAATGATAACGCGCGGTACACCATGCCTGTCAATCATTTTAGATTGCTCCGGTGTATTGATATAACTGGCGGTATGGCAGGTTTCCCGGCATTCTGTTGGTGAAAGCTGGTGTTCATTATTGTATTTACAGAATAAATCCGTTGCATCAATGGCCATGGGAGAATCCAGAAAAATTGGAATTTCAGGAAGCTCTCCTTTTATTTTAAGTTGATGTAAAAAATAGAGGATCAACTGCGCCCGTCCGACAGCAAAAGAGGGAATTAAAACCGTTCCGCCCCGCTTGACCGTCTTCCTGATAAGCTCGCCAAGCCTTTGCAGAGGATCGTTTTGTTCATGCAGACGGTTTCCATAAGTTGACTCAACCACGAGATAGTCAGCTCTTTCAATACTTACCGGCGGTTTCATAACCGGATCATTGAGCCGGCCAAGGTCGCCTGAAAATACCAGACGTTTACCATCAAGATTAAACTGTACGATTGAGGCGCCAAGGATATGCCCTGCCCTATGGAAACTAAAATCACCATCATCAAATAAGGAATAATTCTGACCAAAATCAACGGCTTTGAATTGTTTAATTGCCCGCTCTCCATCTTCTTCCGTATACAAGGGCAATGCCGGACGATGCTTGGTATAGCCATAGCGGTTTGCCCGGCGGGCATCTTCCTCATGAATATGGCCGCTGTCGGGTAATAAAATAGAACAAAGATCTTTTGTTGCATAGGTTGAATAAACAGGACCATGAAAACCCTGCTGAATCAAAACGGGAAGCCAGCCGGAGTGGTCGATATGAGCATGTGTTAAAAAAACAGCATCAATTGTTTTTGGATCGATAGGCAGTTTTTCCCAGTTACGAAGACGAAGCTCTTTCAACCCCTGAAACATGCCGCAATCAATCAGTATTTTTTTTTCATTCCATTCAAGAAGATATTTTGAACCCGTAACTGTCTTTGTCGCTCCAAGAAAAGTCAATTTCATTTGCAATTCATCCAAATTATCCAGTAACATCCATCATATCACGATAAACGCTTTATGCCATGAATGAATTAAGTATCATACAAACCATCGCCATATGGGCGCTTCCCCTGCTTTTGGCCATCACCCTGCATGAAGCGGCTCATGCCTATACCGCTTATCGCCTGGGTGATTCCACTGCAAAAATGATGGGGCGTTTAAGTATCAACCCTTTCAAACATATTGATCCGATTGGAACGCTGCTGTTACCTCTTCTTATTGGTTTTCTTTCCGGATTCCGCTTTATTTTCGGTTATGCCAAACCGGTTCCAATTAATTTCAACCAGCTAAAAAATCCCAGAAGGGATATGGCCTTAGTGACGTTGGCCGGCCCTGTTTCAAATTTTATTATGGCCTTTGCCTGGGCGTTACTGATGAAACTCATCTTTATGATGGGGGTCAATAACAACGCAAGCCTCTTTTTTATCCTTGCAGCCAGAGCAGGAATTTTTATCAATCTGGTGCTTGCATTTCTGAATCTTATTCCAATTCCTCCTTTGGATGGTTCAAGAGTCGTTACAAGCCTGTTACCGGCACGTCAGGCGCTGCTCTACAACCAGATTGAACCTTATGGTTTTATCATTTTGATTCTTTTGATGATAACCGGCGTTCTGGGCTGGATTTTATTTCCCCTTGTCAATTTCTCAAACCATCTTTTACTGGCGTTTGCAACATCATGAAAATCCTTGTCGACAGCAGTATTCCCGGAGTCAGCCGGGCTTTTCCTGCACCTTTTGAGTTGAGCTGCTACTCCAATCAGAACGAGTTGCAGACCTTATTGAAAGACAATGAGATATTGCTTTGCCGTTCAACCTTGAAGGTTAATCATGAGCTACTCAAAAACAGCAGAATAAAAATTGTTGCTACCGCCAGTTCAGGCAGCGATCATTTTAATAAAGAAGAATTGAAGCAGGCCGGCATCCGCTGGTTTGCTGCCAAAGGGTCGAATGCTGTTGCTGTTGCAGATTATGTTTTGACGATTCTTGCCTGGTTTTCAAAATATCAGTACAGGCGATTCAAACGGGTCGGCATTATTGGTATGGGAAAGGTCGGGCAGGAAGTTTCAAAACGATATCAGCAGCAGGGAGCGGAACTTCTTTATTATGATCCGCTAAGAGCAGAGCAGGAAATCAGTTTTCAATCCTGTCAATTGGAGGACTTATTTGACTGCGATTTGATTTCTATTCATGCCAACTTGCATGATGATCCGGTGTATGGCAGCAGAAATCTGATAAACCACAACGTTCTCAAGCAATTAAAACCTTCAACGGTCATTCTCAATGCGGCCAGAGGCGGCATTGTTAATGAAATGGATATTTTAACTCATCCTGAAATCATTTATTGTAGCGATGTATTTGAAAATGAACCCGAGCCATCGAAAGAGATTATTCAATTTTCAACCCTTTGCTCGCCGCACATCGCCGGCCACAGCATTGAAGCCAAACTGAACGCCACACGGATGGCAAGCGAGCAGATCCATGCGGCATATGGGCTTAAGAGCCCGGATTTCAGTGATTTTTATCCCAGCGTAGAACCCACTGCCATTAAGTTAAGAGAGCCTACGTCCCGCGGCTTGTCCGCGGGATCCATGAAACTTTCTACATCACTGGATCCCGCGGACAAGCCGCGGGACGTAGTCGAAGTTAATGGTCTTAACTTAATGGCAGTGAGCGCAGAACCCCGGCCAATGGCCGGGCAATCCTGGCAGGATTGGGCCTTATCGATTTATAATCCCTCGGTTGATACCGATAAATTAAAACAATGCGACAATATCAGAGCATGTTTTCAGACAATAAGAAAAGCCCATCAGTTCAGACATGATTTTTCTGCCTATCAGGCCGGCGCCAACAAGGACAATACGGTTTCCTGATCGGAAAAATGCCGTCGCTCGCCCTTAATTTCCTGATAATCTTCATGGCCTTTGCCGGCAATCAAAATAATATCGTTGCGGCTGCTCTGTTCAATGGCCTGTAAAATTGCCATTTTACGGTCTTCTGTCAGTGACGCAAGCTTTGATGGATCGACAGATGCAGCCACCTCTTCAATGATGGTCATTGGCTCTTCAAAGCGAGGATTGTCAGATGTGACAATCACTTTATCCGCATAATCACTGGCGACCTGCCCCATCAACGGACGTTTGCTTTTATCTCTGTTGCCGCCGCATCCGAAAACAGCCCATAACTGCCCCTTGCAAATTGCTTTTGCCGTAGACAAGACTTGAGCCAGTGCATCTGGAGTGTGGGCGTAATCGACGATGATTAATGGTGAATAGTTAACAATTTCCATCCGCCCCGGTGCCGAAGCAAGATTGGGCATCATCGCCATGACCTCTTCAAATGAATAATGGCCGCTGCTCATCAGCGTGGTCAAAACAGCCAGCGCATTATATAAGTTGAAACGACCCAGTGTTTTTAACTGCAAGGGCTGTTGCCCCCATGGGCTTTGCAGTTCGAGTGCCGTACCTTTATCATCCATATGCCAGTTAGAGGCAAAGACATCGGCACGATTGTCCAGTCCATAATATATTTTTTGGCAAGTGTCAGAACAGGCTTTACTCATCCATTCAGAATATTGATCATCGGCGTTTAAAACAGCGGTTTTCAGTCCCTTCCAGCCGAACAGTTTGGCTTTGGCAGAGGCATAGGCCTCCATCGTGCCATGATAATCAAGATGCTCATGACTTAAATTGGTGAACACCGCCTGTTTAAAACTCAATTCATCCACCCTGCCCTGAGTCAATGCATGAGATGAAACTTCCATAGCCAGTTGTTCAACGCCCTGTGCCTGATATTCAGCAAGAAGTTTTTGTAACAGTAAGGGATCTGGCGTGGTATTGGAAATGGCTTTCAAGGACTGATCCTGCCCTTGTCCAATGGTGCCGATGTAGGCAGATTTTTTACCCAGAAGCCGATGCGCCTGCGCCAGCTGGAACGCAATGCTGGTTTTTCCATTGGTTCCGGTGACGGCAGTGATCTCAATAGTTGATTGCCCTTCGGGAAAATAAAATGCTTTTGCCAGCCTGCCCAGTTTTGATTTCAGGTCTGTGATTGCAATCAATGGAATATCCGTTGAACGCTGGTAGTGAAAATCACCTTCTGGATCATATAAAACAGCTGCAGCGCCTGATGCAATGGCTTTATCAATATAGTTCCGGCCATCGCTTGAATCTCCGCGATATGCAATAAAGGCATCGCCGCGTTTAAGCTGTCTGCTATCATTTTGCAAGTCATTAATTTTAATATCACTATCAGTATGAATTGAACATGCGGCTAACCATTGAGCTAGTTTCATTTGATTTCCCTTAAACGTCATCCCGTTTAACATCATATAAATGAAGCGCAGATTTCATTACCCTGGCAAACAGCGGCGCTGCAACTGATGCTCCATAATAACTCTTTTTCTGTGGTTCATGAATCACGACGGCAACAATAAAGCGTGGATTTGAAACCGGGGCGATGCCTACAAAACTGGCAATATGCCGATTGGCTTCGTAACCATGTTTTCCGGCAATCCTTGAGGTTCCTGTTTTTCCTGCCACCCGGTAGCCTTCAATCTTTGCTTTACTTCCTGTTCCCTTATCATTCACCACCGCCTCCATCATTTTCAACACCTCGCGAGCCGTTTCAGCTCGAATCACAGGTATTGACTCGGCTTGCAGGTTGTCATGCAACAAACTCACAGGCTTTAGCTGACCTTCATTGGCAAAAATCATATACGCTTTTGCCAGTTGTAGAGGAGTTACCGACATGCCATATCCAAATCCAAGCGTTGCCAGCACAAAAGGGTTTGCGTCGAAGGGATGCACCATTGTGCCGGAACTTTCACCGGGGTATGAAGATTCGGTGCGCATTCCAAAGCCGGCTTTTTCCAGAACATTGATCAATTGCTCCGGAGGGCTTGCTAATACCATCTTCGTCACGCCGACATTACTTGAATGCTTAAGAACGCCGGTAATATCCAGTACGCCGTAATTTCGCCCATCCCGAACGGTGTGGCCATGCACCATCATCCAGCTGGGATTGGTGTCAATAATGGTATCTGCTTTGAATTTCCCTGATTCAAGGGCTGAGGCAATACTGAATGGTTTAATCACCGAACCCGGTTCAAAAGTATCCGTTGCCGCCCTGTTTCTGTAACTGTTTGCATCATAATGTCCGCGCACATTAGGATTGTAGACAGGAACATTGGCCATGGCCAGAATTTCCCCGTTTTGACTATCAAGCACAACGACCGTTCCCGATAAGGCATCAAATTCCTTCACGGTTTCTGTCAATTCCTGAAATGCAATATACTGGAGACGCCGATCAATACTTAATGTCAAATCGTTACCCGGACGAGGTTCCTGCACCATGCCAAGCTCATCAATGACTCGCCCGGTGCGATCTTTAATGACCCTTTTGCTGCCTTTAACGCCCATCAGCCAGTCCTGATAGACCAGTTCAACACCTTCAAGCCCTTTATCGTCAATATTGGTAAATCCCACCACATGGGCGCTGCTTTCGCTTTCCGGATAATAGCGTTTGAATTCTTCTCTGAAATGAATGCCCTCGATATCAAGGGCTGCAATTTTTTTTGCAAGCTCGGGAGCCACTTGCCGGCTCAGATACATAAATTCTTTGCTTTTATTTTTATTGATTTGCTCAAGGAAATTTTTTTGATTAAATGGGATTAACTTCTGCAAAGCCTGAAGCTTTTCTTTGCTTATATTAAACTCTTTCGGGTTGATCCATACCGTCTTTACCGGTGTGCTGACAGCAAGAGGAACGCCGTTTCTATCCATGATCATGCCGCGATAGGCTGGAATATCAATGGTGCGAAGGCTTCTGGCCTCTCCCTGACCTAATAAAAAAGGGCGATTCCATACAGTGAGATCAATCATTCTATATACGAGTGCCGACAGCAGAAATAAAAAAACGACTGCCAGCAACCCTAAACGAAAAAAATGCGCCCTTTTTTTCATCATTTACAGTTGAATGACCTCTTTTTTAGCAGGACGATGCATGGTTAACTGCTCGTATGCCTGCTGTTCTATTTTGGCCGCCCTTGATAAACTGGCCTGTTCCAGCAACAACTGGCTTCGTTGAAGTTTCAACTGGTGCTGTTGTTGTTCGGCCTGCTCAAGCTGATTCAATATGGCACGATAATGATTCGTGCTATATACCACAGCCAGCGCGCTGCAAAGAATAGCAAAACCTAACATCAATTTAAGGATAAGGCTTCTGGATAAACGCAAATCTGCCAGAGAGCCATCAAATAGATTACTCTGATAAATTACTTTTGCTGCTGCGTTCATTGTATCTTTTCTCCTATCCTCAGAACCGCACTTCTCGCTCTGATATTATTTTCTACTTCTTCCTGTTGCGGCTTAATCGCTTTGCTGACTCTCTTAAAACGCTGATTAAGCTGTCCTTTTTCTACAGGGATTTCAGCCGGCAACTGCTCGCCTTTTTCCAAATCCCGCATAAACTGCTTACAGATTCTGTCTTCAAGCGAATGGAAACTGATAACAGCCAACCGTCCGTTTGGAGCCAATACTTCCATGGTTTGAGCCAATGCATGTTCCAGATCATCAAGCTCATGGTTTACAAATATTCGTATCGCCTGAAACACTCTTGTTGCCGGGTGTTTATGCTTTTCCCAATTCGGGTGAGCGGCCTTAACAACCTCAGCCAGTTCCAACGTCCGTTCAAAAGGCTTTTCTTCCCTTGACCGGACAATTGCATTTGCAATTCTCTTTGCGTAACGCTCTTCGCCGTAAACCTTGAACACCCGAGTCATTTCTTCAACAGAGGCTTCGTTAACAAACTCCGCAGCGCTTGGCGACTGGCTTTGGTTCATACGCATGTCCAAAGGACCGTCACGCATAAAACTAAATCCCCGTGCTGCATCATCCAGCTGCGGCGACGAGAGTCCTAAATCCAATAGAATCCCATCGACCTTGCCCAGCACTTCATAGCGTTTTGCTACTTCTTCAAGCTCTGCAAAAGAACCCTGGTATATCTGAAACCTTTTTTCAGCGGCAAACTGCGTTTGGGCATAGGCGATAGCATCGCTGTCTTTGTCAATGGCAATCAGCCTGCCCCCGGGGCCAAGTCTGTCTAATATTGCCTTTGAATGTCCGCCCCGGCCAAAAGTGCCGTCAATATAAATTCCCTCTTTTTTTATTTCCAGTCCGTCGATTGCTTCATTTAATAATACGGATTGATGTTTATACATAATTCAAACCTTTATAGAGAGAAGTCTTTCATCTCCTCGGGCAGCATATCCACAACGGAAGTTTCTTCTGCCAGCCATTGTTCACGCCGTTGTTGCCATAATTCTTCATCCCACACTTCAAATTTATTGCCCTGCCCTATCATAACCACCTTTTTTTTCAGGCAGGCATAGTCTCTCAGTACCGCCGGCAACAGAACGCGTCCGTTATCATCCGGTTCAATATCCGTCGCGTGGCCAATCAGTAAACGCTGAATTCGCCTGGCTTGAGGATTGAAGCTTGGGAGATGCTGTAATTTACTTTCTATTTTTTGCCATTCTTCCGCAGGATAAAGCAGAAGACAGGTTTCTTCGGTATCAATAGTAACCACCAGCGGCGCATTTTTCTCGACATTAAGCGCGTCCCGATACCGTGTCGGTACGGTCATTCGCCCTTTGCTGTCAATACTGATGGCATTGATTCCGCGAAACATGGCTTTTCCCCCAGGGAATTATTCCACAATTTCCCACTTTTTTGTAATTTTATCCCACTTTTCTACACTATAGGTATAGAAATAGCCTCAGGTCAAGGAAAAAGTTAAAAAAACTCTCAAAAAGGGTATTTGATTATCTTATTGAATATCCCATGCTATGCATTCATCTCCGAAGCCAGGCGAACCCCCTGCAATACCAGATCAGGCGCCAACAGGTCAAAAATACCCTGTTCTTCAAATAAAGAAGAAAAACCACCAGTCGCAATCACCAGCGCGTCCTGGCTTTGAAAGGTTTCCTGCTTGATTCGTTCAATAATTTCCCGGCAGGCACCCAAAGCGCCGAAATACATACCGGACTGGATGCTTTCGATGGTAGAGCGCCCCACTACAGATTCCATACGGGTAATTTCAACAGGAGGTAATTTTGCGGTATTGTTTGACAAGGCATCTGCTGATAAACGGATTCCTGACAAAATCACGCCGCCAAGATAGCTTTTATCGGCAGAAATAGCACAAAAAGTTGTCGCTGTTCCAAAATCAATAACGATAATATTCTGATTGGGATGATAATGTGTAACGGCAATAGCATTAGCAATTCTATCAGCGCCAACCTCAAGAGGGTTACGGTACTTGATTTTTAAACCTGTTCTAACTCCGGCCTGAAGAAAAAAAGGCTCAATATTGAAATACTTAAAACAGGCTGAACGAAGAGAATAATCCAGCTGAGGAACAACAGAACTGATGGCAATCTGGTTAATCACTTCCGGAGAGCAGTTGTTTTCCCTGAGAACAGACTTTAAAAAAATACCCAGCTCGTCGGAGGTACTCATGACAGAACTATGGCGAAAACGTAAATGTATTTCATCTCCGGTAAAGACACCTCCATAGATATGGGAGTTGCCGACATCAAGACAAAGAATCATGCTCACTTCTCGGTAAATCAAAAGGGAGGCAAGTATATACCCAATTAACTTCAAAATGCTATAATCTATAAAGGCTTTTCAAGGAAGGTGATGAGGATTTATAAAAAAACACTGCCCCCTACAACTGGGCAGTGCGACAGTGGAGATGAGCTTAATTTTTAATAGGGTTTAACCACTACGGTTGTTCCAACATCAATAAAATTCTGATTCAACCATTTTGCAGCGGAAGGAAGAACCCGGATACAGCCATGACTGGCATTGTAATTTGGGACATCATAAGCTGCATGAATGGAATATCCGCCATGGAAATGCATACAATAAGGCATTCTGGCACCGCCATGGGTTTCAATTGGATATTTGCTTGATTTACACTCTGCGCCCTTTTCAGAGTAAACACGGAATGTTCCAGTTACCGTCCGGCAAGAGCGTCCTATATCTTCACAAAAATCCTTACCGCCTGAGGCTCGTCCTGTTTTTATCCTGTTACCGTCACGGTCATAAGCTGCCCATGCTGTGGCTTTCGGATCAAACACAAACACTTTCTTACCGGTGGCAGCACGTTTCTCAGGGAAATAATTCGATCCCTTAGTGTCAGAAGTGTGACTCATAGTATAATGAAGCCCACCATTGTCATCGCGAATCACAGAATCCGGATCACTGGCGGCACAAGATGTCAGAAGTATGACGGCTGGTAAGGTTACAATTGCTTTATTCACTGTATTTCTCCCTCTCTTTTTTTTTGTTATCGGGAGGAATTGAAAAAGGTTTAGCTTTTTTTTAAATTTTTTTTACTCTTTGTTCTTTTTATGGATACTTTGACCTTTGGGAAGCATCGCTTTTATCGCTAAAATCAATTGCTTATCCGTACATTCGAAACAGCCGCCACGAGGCGGCATATTTCCTATTCCTTCGCTGGTATTCTTTAATAATGCCCCGATTCCAGATTTCATCCGCTGCTGCCAATCCGATACTACACCAGCTCGCGGCGCCCCGATGGGAATCAATGGCTTTACTGCATGACAGTTTGAGCAAAAATGCTGGACAATGCTCTTTCCTTCATCCGGTTTGCCGGAAATTTCATTGAGAAATTCCTGTGGGTGATGGCTTGCGGCATACGAAACAGACTGCATAAATAAAGAGATAAGGAAAAGTGGAGTCAATTTCAAATTCATAACAATATGGCACAAAGCTTGCTTAAAAGATTATATATTTAAACACAGAGGCAGCAGATGCGTAAAATACATTTTTCTATTATTCCATTTTTATTCTACTCCTGCATGGTAACAGCACAGTATCAATCGCTTGAGGATTTAAGAAACAGAGTTTCCTATTATCTCAACAGTCAGCTTGCTGAAAACCAGAGCGGTGAAGTCAACATCAATGTTGGACAAATTGACAACCGCCTGCAGCTTGAGCAATGTCCGGAAGAACAACTGGAAATCAGTAGCCCCTACCGCGGCGAACTTTTTAAAACCTCAACCATTGAAGTCAGATGCAATGAACCTGTGGCCTGGAAAATCTATGTTCCGGTAGAAATTTCCATCATGCGTAAAATCGTTGCTGCAAAACACCCTCTTGCCCGAGGCACCAGAATATCAAAAGACGATCTTTTCTTAAGCGCACAGAACATTCAGCGCTTAAGGCAAGGCTATTTCACCGACATCAACAAAGTCAAAGGTCAGATTGCAAAACATAATATTCCTTCAGGACAGGCTCTAAGTCCTTACAATCTTATGCTGCCGAAACTTGTAAAACGAGGCGAGGAAGTCGCGATTGTTGCCTACAACGACAGTTTTAAAGTCAGCATGAAAGGTATTGCCCTGGAGTCCGGAATTTTAGGAGAAACCATAAAGGTTAGAAATTTATCCTCAAAACGCACCATCGAGGCATTCGTTAGTGCCCAAAAAGAGGTCAAAGTCCAGGTGTAGTCTGGGTTTTAGAATTTTTTTCTAAAGTTTTTTACAATTGTGCCGATAACTAACATGTACAAACAAAAGGGGTTTTCGAATGATTAATACAACATATGATAGCAACAAAATAAACCGCATCAATAACGAACGCCTCGACAGTGTCAAACCAACTCAGGCCGAAGAAGCTTCCAGGCCAGATAATAACAAAAATGACGTGAGTCTAAGTCCTGAGAGCAAAGCCATGCTGGAAACATTCAAATCCCATATTAAAGATGAAACGTCGATTATTGATTATGATAAAGTTGAAGCTGTCCGTGAACAAATTCGTAACAATAATTATCAAATTGACAGCTTTAAAATTGCATCTGAACTGCTCGCCTGATTTCTCCCCCGGGAATGCACCGCGGCTTAAATTCGCTCATGCATTCCCTTCTTTCTTTAGCTGAGTTAATATTAATCCTCTACCAAAAGAAAAGGATTTTTATGAACGTTACAACTCCGAACATTGATTCACTCATTGATTCACTAAAAAAGCAGACCCAGGCTTTACAATCGCTCAACAGCATCTTGTCTGAGGAATTAAATTGCCTGAAAGAATCCCAGTTCACGCGTCTTGAGCAGTATGCCGAACAAAAGGAAATACTGGCCAAAAGCATAGAACAAAGCAGCAGAGACAGGCTTCTGCTATTAAAAGATTTGGGGCAATCTACAGAACGTAATGCCCTGGAAGAATTCATTAAAACATGTTCGCCTTCTGACAGAGCGAAACTGGAAGCTACCAACAACCAACTGGTTGAAGAAATAGCCAAATGCCAGGAATTAAACAGCATCAATGGTCAGGTAATCACTCACAATCTAAACCAACGCCGTGAACTATTCAGGCAAATCAACAGCAATGGCTCTACAGATATTTACACAAAAACCGGGAATCTTTCCAAGCACAGCGACAAAGGACTCCACGACGAAGCCTAGTACCTCAATATTTGCAGGATGAGGTACTTAGTACCGTTTCCATTTAATTTTGCAAGGTGAAAAAATATAATTTGTTCAACCTACGTCCCGCGGCTTGTCCGCGGGATCCAGTGATGTAGATAGATTCATGGATCCCGCGGACAAGCCGCGGGACGTAGGAAAGATTAATTTGACGTAGGAAAGATTAATTTAATGAAATTACCACTATTCAAAGGCGAATTATTTAGCCTGCATTCTTAATGCACCGTCAAGACGAATGACTTCACCATTTATCATGCCGTTTTCGATAATATGATATGCAAGCGAGGCAAACTCATCTGGGCGTCCCAGCCGTTTCGGAAATGTCACCGTTGCTGCAAGACTGTCCTGAACCTCCTGCGGCATGTTTAGCAGCATGGGTGTTGCTACCAGCCCCGGAGCAATGGTGTTGACGCGGATTGCAGAACGAGCCAGTTCTCTTGCAGCCGGCAAGGTCATTGCAACCACCCCGCCCTTTGATGCACTATAGGCAAGCTGACCTATCTGCCCTTCAAAGGCCGCAATCGATGCTGTATTAATAATAACGCCCCGTTCGCCCGTTTCAGGATTAACTTCATTTTCAGCCATGGCCGCGGCAACGATTCGCATGCAGTTGAATGTTCCTACAAGGTTAATATCAATTACTTTTTGAAAATCAGCCAGAGGCATCGGCCCTTCTTTTCCCAGCATTTTTTTTGCCGGAGCAATACCAGCACAGCAGATAAGAACCCGGGGAATCCCGGCATGTTCTATACTTTTCCTCATGGCTTCTTCAACCGATGCCCCGTTAGAAACATCACATTCAATGTGAAAAAAATCGTCGCTCGATGGGGGATTTTTATCCCATACAATGACATTAAAACCTTTTTCTTTAAGCAAGCCTGCAGTAGCCAGCCCCATTCCAGAAGCTCCGCCGCTAATAATTGCTGCCTTTCCCTGTTTCATTGGATACTCCGTTTATTTTAAATATTTCTGACTAAGCTGTTTAAACTGCTTGTCTTTAGACGTTCGCAACCACTCAAAAAATACCATCTCGCGGCTGACGATCTGAATTTGCTGCTGCTGCATCCGTTGAAGCGCAACTGCTTTGTCATCAGCATTCCGAGTGCTGAGAGCATCAGCCACGACAAAGACTTCATACCCTTGTTCTTTAAATTCAAATGCGCTCTGCAGAACACAAACATGGGCTTCAATTCCACAGAGTACCAATTGTGTTTTTTCCATATTGGCTAAATACTGGCTCAGCGTTGGCTCCTGCTGGCAAGAGAAATCGAATTTATCAAAACAACGGCCTTTATCGACTAAATCACCAAGCTTTGAAACGGTTGCCCCCAATCCTGAAGGATATTGCTCAGACCATAGATAAGGCACCTCTAAATCACGGGCCAGCTCAACCAGCCAACGGCAGGAATCAACAAGGGCTTCAGCATCAACGACCAATGGTGTAAGTTTTTCCTGAACATCAATCACCAGCAATACTGATTTATCCCTTTTAAGCAGCATATTCACTCCTCCATAAGATGCTATTGATTTCTCAATAAGCGGCAATATCAATTGTTTTTATTTTATAGGTAAGGCGTTTTTTATTTCTTAATACCGTCAATTTAATTTCATCACCGACCTTAACGTTGGTGAGGAAGTTATAAAGCACATCATAATTTTTCACGGGATGGCCATTAATGCCTACAATAACATCGCCTGGATTAATATATCCCCAATGATTACGGCTGGTTCCCTGCAGGCCAGCTTTTGCTGCCGGAGTACCTGGAATGACCTGAGCAATCAGTACCCCTCTTTTTACGCCGAGCTTGAGCGCTGTAGCCTGATCAAATCGTTGAATACCAATACCGGCCAGAACAACGCGGCCATATTTTATCAACTGGCTGACAATCCGGACAATTTCATCAGCAGGAACAGCAAAGCCAATTCCAGCCGACGAGCCAGAGCTGGAATAAATCATGGTATTTAAACCAATTAACCGTCCAGCACTATCCAACAGCGGCCCGCCGGAGTTTCCCGGATTCACCGGTGCGTCAGTTTGAATCATTTCCCGAATAGTAACACCGCCAATCCCGGGTACGCTTCGCCCCAGTGCTGAAATAATACCGGTGGTCAGCGTATGATCAAGGCCATAAGGATTTCCAATCGCTAATGTTTTCTGTCCGACCAGCAATTCGGAGGTCTTTACAGGTTCAAACAGTTTATAACCGGCAATCATTTTTAGAATTTTAGGATCATTAATTTTTAAAACAGCCAGATCTTTTCTGGGTTCAACTCCGATAACCTGAACCGGAACGGTTATATTGTTGACGGTGACGGCCAGTTTATCACTACCCTTCACAACGTGAAAATTGGTCACGATATGTCCTTGATGATCCCAGACAATACCGGAACCTGCACCGCTTGGAATATCCATTTTTTCATGGTAACCGTTCAACACCGTCGTCAGACGATGAACAAACACCACTTTTTGCGCTGACTTTTGAAAGACTTCAATAGTATTGCGCTCACTAGGAAGAAGTTTGTCGAGAGGAGATGCCTGCGTGAATAGTGGAAAAAACAGGAGCGAAATCAATATAAGAATTTTTTTCATGCTTCATACCCTATTTGAAAAATCCCATCTTAACATCGACATAGTGAATTGTGTAGAGCAGGGTGTAAACAATCCCTAATAAAAAGCCCCATAACAGGGGCTTTTTATTAGGGATTGTTGATTAAGCCAAGCTCAGGTCTTCATCCTTCGAGGTTTTATCTTCTGAGGCTGACAAATCATCGGCGTCGATGTCTTCCAATGATTCATCACTTGACTGATTAATTTCATCTTCGATATCTTTCACCTGCTGGCGATGTTCAAGTTCCTTCGCCAACTGATCTTTTGAAACGTCGGGAAGCGGCGCAAAAAACTGCATCAAAAAGCGTATAGGCGCCATTACCATCAGTTTAAAAGCAGATGAGCCGGCTGAAATGGTTTCTTTTACAGCGATATCATGGCTCTCTGAGTGGCGGATAAACATTTTTTCAAAGATAGAGGTCTGACGTTTGTATACGGCATCCAGCCTCTCATTCCTATCCTTTTCCTGATCAACCAGATGGATTTGCAACTGGCTGGAAGTATCCCACAACTTTGACCTCCGCTCCTGGAGATTAGCAAGTTCTTTATCATAAAATGCGATCTCGCTATCAATTTCACGCTTTAACCTGTCACAATAATCTTTTCTGTCATCTTTAGCGCCGTTGTCAATCATATCCGATGTTTCTTTCAGGCTTATCTGGCTGTAGCGCTCAATCAGCCTGCTTTTTTTCTGAAGAATGTCTTCAATTTTATCATCAAGATAAACGATTGCATCCTTATTAGAGCCTAAAAGCTTATAATGAGAATCAAAACGTTTTTCATTTTCCATTTGAGTACGCATTTGTTCAAGAACTTTCGCCTCTTCGGACAATGCTCGATGCTGAGCCTCATTATTCAACGTTTTGTCGCGGCTTAAAATTAACTGCCTGATAAAGGCAGATATAGCGACAACGGTACCAAAAGCAACGGCGCATATCACTGCAATTGAGATAGGTTCCATAAAATCTCCTTATTAATGATGCAAATGAACCAGGCGTGTATGGATGCCTACGGCAAAATAACGGTTAAAATCTTCAAAGCTGTCAATGGTTGGCCAATGGTTACTGTCGTCACACATGCGAGACATTTCAGCTTCATAAACCGGCATATAACAGTTTTTCAGAAACGGTTTAATATCATTCAGGCTGGAAAAGTTTTTAATCACAACGGTAGAGTTTTCTTCCAGCGTTGAAATTTCAACTTTTTCTAATACGTCGGTCAGTTCCTTATGACCGTCAACGGTTGTTTCCATCCATGTCAGCAACACTGAGCGAGGCTTAATACGGATTAATTGCTTGCCCTGGTTAAAATCTGATTCCATCAGAACGATTTGAGAATGAAGTTCGAATTTAAAGCAGCAAAGGAAATCAAGAAAACTGAACTCAGCTTCTTCTGCAGCCTTTTCTCCCAGCCATCGGCTGATTTCATATTTAAACATGGTTGAATAATGGCGCTCTATTTCATCAAGCGTCGCTTCATCGTCTTTTTGTTTGGCAATAACGTATGCGGTCTGATCAGTTTGTAATGCGTTAAATTCAGGTAAATGCTCTTCCCCGACTTGAACAGCAAGGAAGGAAAGGAAAACTTTCGTAGGCTTTAGTATAACGACTTCCCATTGACTTGGTTTCATGATGCTCTCCTTGTTCTGTTGACTCATCCTGAGTTGATTTCAAGCTACATCATTTTTCACCTAAACAGAAAGGGGACTGTACTTTATAATCTAATGCAAAAAGGCTTCCGTGAAATAAGTTTGTTCCGTTTTCTGCTTTTAGTGTAATTGACTTAAATCAATTTTTTTAAAAGCGGACTATCAGATTACAAAATTTATATTTTCAATGCAAGTCTTTTTTTAAAAAAATTTTATATTTTTTATAAATCAAGAATTGTGCCAATTGCATCGGCAATGCTATGCTACCCATTATTTACTGAAATC
>FYBJ01000314.1_pt1 | contig 30943 bp, 21 predicted proteins | sample 1134611 | NCBI WGS metagenome assembly FYBJ01 (sample SAMEA104116008, study PRJEB20421) | marine metagenome | isolation source: marine
TCGCCCATCGAGCCCACGACATTGTCGATATTCGACAGCGTGTCATTGCCGAACACGCCCGAGGACCGCCCCGCGTCCAGGTCCACGATGACCGAGCCGAAATTGCCGCTGATCTGCTCGCCGCGTATCGTGCCGATCCGGGCGTTCGTGTAGAGAACCGTGTCTGTGTCGGCCTGCTGGCCGCCGTCGATGGAATCATTGCCAAGGCCACCGTAGATGCGGTCGTCGCCACTTCCGCCGATGATCGTATCGTTATTGTCATTCCCGAAAAGCTCGTCATTGCCACCTTTGCCATCCAGGTAGTCGGCACCGCCCAGCCCCACCAGACGTTCGCCATTGTCGGACCCGAGCAGGGTGCCGCGACGGTCGAGCGGGGCAATGATCTCCTCGAACCCCGAAATCAGGCCGTTGTGGACACGTATCCCCGTGGTGGTGCTCTGGCCCGACACGAACTCCCCGGTGGCCAGGTTCACATAGACGTTGGTCATTTGGCTGCTGCCCCCACTCGGCCGCTGGAAGGACGCGCGGTCCCATCCATCTCCGCCAATCAGTTCGGGGCGCGCGGAGGACGTGCCGTTGTAGAGGCGGCTGACCAGGAAGAAATCATCACCCGCGCCGCCGTCGAATATCATGTCCGGGTTGTTGGCCTCGATAAAGAACTCATCATCGCCGTCACCGCCATAGGCTTCGCCCCCGACATAGCGGATGTCGATATAGTCATCGCCCGCCTCGCCGCGCAGCGTGACCTCCTGCGTGGCACCGTTGCCTTGCTTGGCCGCGAGGAAATCGTCACCCGCACCGCCCAGCACCTCGATATCCGACACGCCGCCGTTGTAGAATTCGTCGTTCTGATCGCCCAGCCGCAGGATCTCGATCCTGGACATTGTGGCCTGATAGACCACCGTGACCTGTGCCCCGGTGTCACCGCCATCTTCCGCATCGGTGAGCGTCTCGACCTCATATTCCTTGACGCCTGTAACCTGGTAGGTGGGCCCAAAGGTGTTGTTGATCTTCCACCGCACGTTCGACAATTGCGTCAGGTCCAGCTCATCCAGGTCCCCTGACGAAGTGCCGCCATCGACCGCGACGCCACTGACTGTTGCAACGATGGTGTCCTGCCCGGTGCCGCCCTGTACCGCGGTTGCGCCATCCGTATAGATCAGGTCTTCCCCGCTACCGCCATCGAGCACGAGGACCTCGCCGGGTTCCACCATGGCACCACGGAGCGTGTCATTGTTGTTCGAGCCGACATATTCCTCGATATTGCGCGCAGTGTCAGTGGCGATGACGCTGCTCAGGTCCATGCTCATGTGCTGGATCGTGCCGGTATTCGCGAAAATCCGCAGCGGGCCGGATACAGGCAGGCTGCCCTGCACGATGGTTTCATTGGGCGGTCTGAGATTGTAATTGCTTACATTCGTGTCATAAACAAGCCGGTCCCGCCCGCTGCCGCCATCATAGAAGTTGGTCTCTCCCGCCAGCGCAGGCCCGCCCAGAAGCGTGTCGTTCTCGGCCCCGCCGAAAACACTGTCGCTGCCCGCGTCGCCGCGCAGGAAATCCCTGCCGCCATGGCCAAGAAGCTGATCATCGCCACCCTTGCCCACGAGGTAATCGTCGCTGTTGTCGCTGATCAGAAGATTATCGCCATCGGTGCCGAACAACTCGGTCTCGACGTTGCGCTGGGAAATCGCGTTCTCGAAATTATTGAGGTAATCAACGTCATTGGATGAGAACGCATAGCCCTGATAGGTGATCCCCGCCCCGTCCGTGCGCGCGCTGTCCAGGCGGATGTCGATGACCCCTGCCGACAACTGATCAACCGGGATCAGATAGGTGTCGACCCCGTCACCGCCATCCACCGTGTCCGACCCGTCGAGCGGTGCGATCAGATCGTTACCCGTGCCGCCCACAACCAGGTCGTCGCCATTGGTGATGCCCGAGGTGATGATCCCCAGCGCCTCCAGCGTGGCCGCTGTGTAACTACCGTCGTAGAAGGCGAAATTCTCGATGTCATAAGCGACCTCGTAGCCCCATTTGCCGTCCTTGCTGTAAAAGACGAACGGGGCCGTGCTGGAAAACCGGCTGACCACCCAATCATCCAGTAGTCCGGGCAGGATCAGCCAGTCATTGGTGTTGCCGCTGCCATAGAGCGTGTCATTGCCCGCACTTGCGATGAAAATATCCAGCGCATCGCTGGCCGTGCCGCCCGTGGGGGCGCCGCGCACTTCGTCATTGCCCGCCAGCCCGATCAGGACATCCGTGCTCCCGTCGCGCCCCTCCAGCGTGTCATTGCCCTCGCTGCCAAAGCGCATCTCGGTGGTCGAGACCGCGTCAAACACGTTCACCACATCGTCGGTGATGCCGGTGATGATGTCGTCGATCTCGGTGTCCCATCCGGGCACCGACACCGTCCCGATGAAGCCCTCGATCTGGTTGAAGACCGCATCGACCTGCCCCGTGACCTCGTTGAGCGCCCCGTCCAGGTCGATGGGCAGCGCGTTGGTGATCGCATCCGCGATCCGGTCCATGATCGCCGTAATGCCCAACTTGTCCAGTACCCAGTCGATGACCGGCCCCACCGTCACGTCATAGACCACCTGAACGGCGTCCAGCGCCCACTCCACGGGTTTCAGTGCCGAATGCACCGCGCTCAGCGGACCCTTGAGGAATTCGAGCGACCCGTTGATGGCCCCGAACTTCGAGGCCAAAGTGGTCAGCGGATCGAACACCGACAGGTTGGGCGCGCTGGGCGCGTCGAAGATACCGGTCAGGTCATCCAGCTTGTCCGTGACGGACATATATGCAGTGTTGAGAGGCACCAGCACGTCATTGACCGGCGTGGACGCGTTGTTCAGCGCCGTCTCCAGCGGATCGAGCGCCGCGCCGCCCACACCCAGCGCAAAGCGGGTGTTGAACACGCCGGATTCGTAGTCGTCCAGCTTGCCCTCGGTCGCCTCGAGACTGTCCTCCAGCGAGGACAGCTTGTCCTCGGCGCTCTGAAGCTTGTCGACGTAATCGCCATCCTTGATCTTCTTGGCCAGTTGCCCCGCGCGGTAGGTGACGTGGGTCGCCAGCGTCTCGAGCTTGTCGAGCACGATTTTCAGCGTCTCGGACGGCAGTTTCAGTGGCCCGACCTTGCCCGTGACCTTCAGTGTGAACTGCATCCCCTTGATGGTGGACAGGAACTGATCGGCCTGCTTGTGGATTTCCTCGACTTGCTCGAGGGCGGATTTGGTGAACTCCACCGCCTCCTTGACCGTCCCGACCCGACCAGCCAGGTCGTCCACATTCTGGCGCGTGACATCCAGGTTGCGCTGGAAATCATTCAGTTCGCTGCCCGTTGTCGAAGGATCGGCGAGGCCATTGTCAGGGACGATCAGGGTCATGGGTCAAATCCAAACGCAATATGCAAAAAGACGTTGGAGGGCACGCAAACCGCGCGCCACCCAGCAGGCTGTGCCTGCAATCTAACGCAGTTTCCTCGTCTCTGGGTATCAGGTAAACACCTGATTCTTTACGTCGCGTCAGGTGACCGAAACCCGCACCACGCTGCCCGAGCCGGTACGCGTTGCATGTTCCAGCACCAGCGCGTGATCGCGGACCAGCTTGTCCACGATGGCCAGCCCCAGACCGCTGCCGGGCTTGTGCGCCGTGTCATCAAGGCGCTGCGCACGTTCCACGGCGCGCTGGAAATCACCGCCCTTCATGCCGGGGCCTGTGTCATGCACCTCCACCCACAGCCGCCCGGCCCGCCGCCGAACGCCCAGCAGGACGCCCCCCGTATCGGTGTATTTGACCGCGTTCGAGACCAGGTTCGACACGATCCGCATCAGCACCAGCGGCGGCACATCGCATTCCGCCCGGGTATCGACGACCCGCAGGGACAGGCCTTTGTCAGCGGCATCATCTGCGAACATCTCGGCCACCGGCTCCAATATCTCACCAACCTGCGTGGCACAGCCCTGTGCATCGCCGGCCTCGGGACCCGCTCCGCTGATATGTGCGGTTTCCAATCCGCTCGAGACCAGCCCCTCGAGGTAGCGGAACATGTCCTCCACTTCGCCCACATCCACGTCGCGCCCGTCCGTGCGGCTGACCAGCGCGCGCACATTGGCGCGCAGCGCATGTAGCGGCTGGCGCAGATCATGGGCGGTGTCAGCCAGGGTCTTCTGGCGCGCCGTCTCCAGCTCCTCGAGCAGCCGGTACCGCCCCTCCAGCTCCTGAAGTCGCGACGAAAGCGTAACATTGCGCTCCGCCTCGACCAGAGATTTTTCCAGTATGATCCGCCGGTTGCGCCGCAGCTGGTTGAACCGGTCCACGATCGCGAACCCCATCAGCGCCGCATCCAGAACGAACACGATGCGCATACTGTCGAACTGCACTTCCTCGCTGATCTCGATCCCGAGAAGGTGCCGCATGTTCATGATCGCACTCGAAATCACCGCTCCGCTCCAGGCCAGCACATAAAACCGCACCTCGCGGAACCGTGTGCGCGCCGCCACCAGCCCCGACCCGGTAAAGGTGAGAACCGCGATCAGCGATTGCAGAACCAGTAGCTGCTTGATCACCTGAGGGTCCACCACCAGTGCCGCCAGCATCGTCGCGATGACCGCTGCCATCACCGCCAGCAGGATCTTTTCCAGGATCGGGTGATAAACGTAGGTCTGAAGGAACTCGCGCGCAAAATTGGCCCCGCCCAGGATCAGACCGCCCCCCAGCAGCACCGTAGCATTGCTGTTGAACCCCGGCGCGCCGGGCCAGAGGTATTTGAACGTGTTACCATCCGCGTGCATGATGAACAAAAGCCCGAAGCTCGCATAAATCGCGTAGGCCAGGAACACGACCCGCCGCGTGCCCAGGAAACAGGCCACCGCGGCAAACGTCAGAAACAGCATCATGCCGTAGTAGATGAAATTCTTGGCCGTCTTGCCCGCGGCCCACTCCTCGAAGGAAGCGCGCGTCATTACGTCGAACGAAATTTCCGACGACCCCCCTGACCAGAACCGGATGTAAAGGTCCAACGTCTCGCCCGGCCGCATCTCGAACCCGGCCAGAAGCTCGGGGTAAGGGATCGGGCGCGACGCGAAATCCGAGCCCTCGTCCTGGGTGATCAATGTGCTGATCGTGCCATCCGACGCGACTGTGTAAACCTCGAAAAGCTGAAAGAAGTTCTCGCTCACCCGCAGCCGCAGCTCCTCGGGGCCCAGCGCATTGGTGATCCGCAGCTTCAGCCAGATGACGTCGCGCGTGTAGCCGAAATCGGCCGACCGTCCCTCGACTGGCACGAACGTGGCCGCCAGCGCCTCCTCCAGTGTCATGTCGCGGCCGGGATCACGCAGGACGCCTACGTGCTCAACCAGCTCGGCCCAGGTCACGCGCGGCGTCTTCAGCTCAAGCCCGTTGTCGGCCCGTGCCCCACCGGTTAACGTGATGCAAACCATCGCCAGCGCCGCGATGAGGACCAGCAATTTGCGCAAGGGCGGCTTCCTCCAGAAAGGACAATGATCCCCGTGACCATATCCGTGTTGCTTGTCGATGATCATGCCTTCACGCTCTCGGGGATGCAACGCAGCCTCCAGGAGGCGGGCGGTTTTGACGTGGTCGCCACCACGGGCCGAGGCGTCGATGCGATCCGCCTGGGCAAGAAGCTCGCACCGGATCTCGCCGTGTTGGACTATGTTCTGCCCGATGCCACCGGGCTCGAGATCGCGATCGAACTGCACCGCTGGGTACCCCAGACCCGCATCGCACTGGTCACCGGCGGGATCACCGCGCCGACTGCCGAACTTCTGAGCGAGGCGGGCGTGACCGGGCTGTTTTCCAAGGGTGGCGACATTGCCGGTATCTGCGCGGGCCTGCGCCGCGTCGCGGCCGGCGAAAGCCTGATCGCCGACCAGATCGCCGCCCTGCCGGATGCCGCCGGAAATGGGCCGAAACTGTCGCCGCGCGAGATCGAGGTGCTCATGGCCATCGCCGATGGCATGACCAATTCCGGCATTGCCGATGCACTGGGCATCAGCCCGAAGACCGTGGACACCCACCGCACCAGCCTGATGCGCAAGATGGGCGCGAACTCGGCACCGCAGCTTCTGGTCCGCGCCGCCCGCTTGGGCCTGATCGACTTCTGATCCCGACCCCCGGAGTACGGGTATCGAGCTCGGGTGGACTGCCGCGCCAACCCCTGACCATAGTCTTGCCCCGCCCCGCAGGTTGCGCAATGCTGATGTCGGTCGCAAGGCCGCGAACGTGAACACAACAACAGACGTTTGGCAATCAACTGTCCGTGATCGCGGCCAAGCTGGCCTCGTCGCCCGACCGAAAGGAGACCCGATGCGCGCTGCAGTTGTCAGAGAATTCGAAGAAGACCTCTCGATCGAAACTGTTGAGGACCCGGCCTGCCCCGAGACCGGTGTCGTTCTGCAGGTCGCGGCCTGCGGGGTATGCCGGTCGGATTACCACGGATGGGTCGGAGCCCATCCGAAGGTGGCAAACGGCTCGATCCTGGGGCACGAATATTGCGGCACTGTCGTCGCGGCGGGCCCAAGGGCGCAACACGCGGTCGGGGATCGCCTGATCGCGCCGTTCATCCTGGCCTGTGGTAGCTGTCCTGAATGCCACAGCGGCGTGTCCAACGCCTGCGAAAACGCCATCGTTCCCGGGTTCGGCGCGCCCGGCGCCTATGCCGAGTATGTCGCTGTGCCGTTCGACCACAACCTCGTGCACCTGCCCGACACGATGACACCCGCACTGGCCGCGGGGCTGGGCTGTCGGGTGACAACCGCCTGGCACGCACTGACGGACCGCGCCAATGTCCGGGCCGGTGAGTGGGTCGCAATTCATGGCACCGGCGGGATCGGCCTCTCGGCCCTGCTTCTGGCCAAGATGCTGGGCGCGCGCGTCATGGTGGTCGACATCGTCGAGGAAAAGCTGACCCATGCCCGGCAACTGGGCGCAGACGCCGCCGTGAACGCGGCGACCGTGGATGCCGCGGCGGCCATTCGCGACATCACCTTGGGCGGCGCACAGGTCTCGATCGAGGCACTTGGGATCGAGGCCACCACCAATGCCTCGATCGAATGCCTGGCAACCCTTGGGCGGCACGTACATGTGGGTATGCCTGCGGGCGATGGCCGGATGCAGATCAACATGCGGGCCATCTACAGCAAGCAACTGGCGTTTTTCGGAACACGGGGAATGCCAGCCTGGAAATACCCGTCGCTGCTGGCCATGATCGAGCGCGGGGCGGTCGATCTGAGCCCGATGGTGGCCCGCGAGGTCGCGCTTTCGGGGGCCAGTGCCGAGCTTCGGGCCATGTCCGGCCCGACGTCACCAGGAACCGCGGTCATCACGGATTTCACCGGCTAAAGCGCTTCGCGACACGCTGCGACCCGGGCCCCGGAACCGCCCGAACGGCGGGCGAATCAAGTAAAGCCGGGCAAGTCCGCACGCTTGGAAGCGATAGGGTTCGCAGGCAGGAGCGCGAAAATTGATTGCCACTTTGAGGTCGGCTATGCTGCCGTGGTGGCTTGTCCATGTCGGTCCAAGCTTTCCGACTTTCGTAGCGGCGCAGGGTGGCACGCGGTCTTGCAGGCGATCGGTTTGAACATCGCGCTGACCCCGATTGGTTCACCGACTGCCAACGCAGTGAGACAATGGACCGGAATCCGCGAGGGAGGTTCCAGAATATATGAAACGATTGTTGCCCCACGAAACCGATCAGCGCTTTCTGGTGTTCGCTGGCACCGGGACCGACCTGATCTTCAATCACGGGATCGATCTGCCCGGCTTTGCTTCTTTCCCGCTGGTCTGGGATACTAAAGCGCGCCCTGTTCTGCTTGACCAGATGCGCCGGTTGATTGGCACCGCGAAAGAGTCCGGGCTGGGATGCATCCTCGACACCCCGACCTGGATGGCCAGCGAAGATCGCGCCGCACCGATGGGTTATGACGCCGACCGGCTGCGCAGGATCAACCGCGATGCTGTCGCTATGATGCGCGAGCTGCGGGACGAAGCCGCATCTCCTGACGTTTTGCTTGCCCTTTGCCTCGGGCCGTCCCGTGACCCCTATACCAGCGAAGACCCGCTTTGCGTCGAAACGGCCCGCACCTACCACCGCCGACAAATCGGAATGATCAGCGATATGGGCGTGGACCTTGTGAATGCCTACACATTCAATCAAGTGGAAGAGGCCGCAGGGGCCGTTCTGGCGGCGCGCGACATGGGTGTGCCGGTTGCATTGTCGCTGGTCGTTGAAACCGACGGCCGGCTCGACAATGGCCAGCCCGTGGACGAGGCTATGGCCCGGATCGATGACCTGACGGAGGCCGGTGCTGCCTATTTCATGATCAATTGTGCGCATCCGGACCATTTCGGCCCTGTCCTGACCGGTCATCCGCGACTGAAGGGCATTGTCGTCAACGCTTCGCGCTGTTCCCACGCGGAGCTGGACGAGGCCACCGAGCTTGACGACGGCAACCCTGACGAACTGGCGGCCGACGTGGCTCGCCTGGTCGAGGCGTTCCCCGACATCTCGGTGATCGGCGGCTGTTGCGGGACCGATATGCGGCATCTTGGCGCCATGGCCAGAAGGCTCGCGGCATGAGTTTCCACAAGGTTCACCGGCCCGCCTGGCCGTGCCTCGGCACCGTCGTATAGTCGGAGGGCTGGATGTATGCCGCCCGCGAGGGCGTATACGTGCGCGCAATTGAGAACTGCGCCAATACTCCGGTGGACCTGCTTCGAAATTGGCGACCGGTCTTCATTGCGCAACTGCGGTGCCGGTTCATCCGAATGGCCCGTTCGACAAACGCAGCGTGATCTCGAAAAATAGCAGCGACTGCGTTGTCCGCAAGAGGCAATCTTTTCCCGACCGCGGACCAAGGCGCAGACAGCTATGATCCGCGCACGGCGGGCGTCAGTCGCAGTGTTCTGGTTCTGCGATCAGATAGCGCGGACCCGAGGCTCGCCTTCAGCGTCTTCATCTGCTGGGCAACGGCGGCAAGGGCGGCACGCACATTCCCGGCCGCCGCGACGCCACCGCCGCAAGCCGGCCCGGCCAGAGCATGGTCCTGCCGGCCAGGCCGCTTGGTGCTGCGATCACATTTGCATCGCCATGCCGGGCGTCGCGATCTGACCCATCATGCCCATCTGCATGTGATAGGGCAGCATACACATGAACATCCACGCGCCAGGCTTGGCCACTTCGGCGACAAAGGTGATCTCCTGCCCCGGCAGAAGGAGCGATTTCTCATAGAGCGCCTCATGCTCCAGAAGGCTCCAGTCAGCCCGGTCGTTTCTGTAGGAAACCGCCTGCATCTGCGCCATGCCCATGAACATGAACTCGTGCAGCACAGTGCCGTCGTTGCGCAGAGTAAAGCGGATACGCTCGCCCGGTTTCGCCTCGACGGAAAGGTCGGAGAAGCTCCATTCCGACATGGTGAGCGTGATCTCTCGGTCAAAGGCGCCCTCGGGATCAATGATCAGCCCGGACATCTGCTGAACCTCCCGCTGTTCCTGCTCCTCTTCTGACAACGCAGTTGCTTCGCCGTCAGCCATGGTCATGCCCATGTCGGAACTGTTCATGTCGGGAACGCCGTCACCGTCCATGTCCATGTCCATCGCGCCACCGTCTTCCGACATGTCCATCCCGGCCATGCTGTCCGCGGCCGCGGCGTCGTCGTCATCGGCCATGGTCATGCCCATGTCGGAACTGTTCATGTCAGGAACGCCGTCACCATCCATGTCCATGTCCATCGCGCCACCGTCTTCCGACATGTCCATGCCCGCCATGTTCATGCCCGGCATATTGGCCATATCTTCCATCGCCTGTTCCAGCATCATCTCGTCCATGGGCGGAACGTTGAACACGTCATGCTCGACCTCTTCGTTCTCGCTCAGGTTGCCCGTCGGCAGGATGCCAGCGGCTGCAAGGCGCTCATACTCGGCCTCGGCAGGAGCCGCCTGAACATTTGGCGGCTTCTGTACAACGATAAAGTATCCGGTCGCGCTCAGAAGAACGACGCCGAACAGAAGGAAAAATCTCAGTACCATGCTACACTACTCCTTTTATTCCGCCGGCTGGGGCGTTGCCGCGGGGGCATCGTCCGACAGGGGCCAGGGATCGCCGGAAACCGTGCTTCCCCGGCTGGCGCTCCACATGAAGTTGAAAACGAAAACGATGAAGCCGAGCCCGATGAGATAGGCCCCGCCTGTCAGTATCATCTGCGGCATCTCCCATTCGGGCAAAGGCAGATAATCGTAGACCCAGCGCGGGAAATACGCATAGCCGAGCCAGTACATCATCGACACTTTGACGAAGATGCCGATCTGCCAGAACCAGAAATGAGTGTTGGCAAGACCCTGACTGTACATCCGACCGGTCATGTAGGGGTAAAGAAAATAGACCCCTGCCATCGCCATATTGGCCATGAAGCCGACAAACATGGCATGGAAATGCGCCGGCACGAAGTAGGTGTTATGCACGAAATCGCTGTTACTTGCGATCTGGGCATTCACATAGGCCGTCACGCCCCCGACCATCAGGAAGAAGATCGAAGCGACGATGAACTTGAACGCTACCGCACGGCGGGCCGAGTTCGGAATCACGTCGAACCAGAGCGTCGCGATCCAGTTGAAGACGTGAAGCGTAGAGGGGACAAAGATCAGAAGCGTCAGAATTTGCGTGATCCTCTCAAGCGGGCCACTGACTGTTTCGGCTGGCTGGAAATGGTGCGGATAGACCACGAATGCCAGCACCGTCAGGATCGCGAAGGCGGAAACCGCCGACCAGTAGCTCCAGATCGGCCGCCCGAGCATCCTCGGCAACAGCGTGTAGAGCACTGCGATCGCGGGCATCAGCGGCAGGTAGACCGCCGGGTGGCCGTAGAACCAGAAAGTGAACATGAAGGTCATCACATTGCCGCCGCGGGCCGGGTCATAGACGGCCGTCATCTCCATCCAGTCAGTGAACATGGTGATGCCGACCAGCCCCAGCGCCGGGGTCGAACCGATCAGCAGGATGCCCTCGGAAATTGCGCCCCAGCCCATCAGCGGCAACTTGCTCCAGCCGAACTTCCGAGCCGCCGCCCAACCATTGCGGAAGAGCACCATGCCGGCCAGAAACTCGGACACCGCGACAAGGATGATGGCGATAAAGCCAAGACCCAGCAACGGCCCGCCTACGCGCAGCGACATCGGCGGGTAGAAGGTCCAGGTGAAGTCGGGCCGCGAAATCACCAGAAGCACCGCCGCCGCGATCAGCGTCCAGAAGGACCACTGCGCGCCACGCGCCCAGAGAAGTCCCTCGGTGCCCAGCACCTTGGGCATCATGAAATACATCAGCGACACCACCAGAGGGATGATGAAGCCGAAGACCATGAACATACCGTGCAGGGTCATAAGCGACATGTAGGGCCTGGCACCGATGAACTGCACATCTGGCAGCGCCAGCTCGGTGCGGAACAGCATTGCCATGAGGCCACCGAGAGCAAGCATGACCAGCGAGGTCAGCATCCCCTTGATGGCGATGTGTCGGTAATCATTCGAAAAAAGAAGCGTCGACAGCGTCATCTTGCCGATAACGTCCTCGGGCTCCCAGTGGAGTTTGCCGCCCATGCGTGCGGCGTCATGTTGTCCCGCCATCAGAAAATTCCCATTGTTCTGTTTTTGACCTTTGCCGTCATGCCTCGTCCCCCTCAACCACGAGCCAAGCCTTCATCTGGGCATGACCGATGCCGCAATAGTTCAGGCATTGGATGAGATACTTTCCCGGCGTCTCGGGCGCGGTGATCCAGAGGTCGCGCTCGACTCCGGGGTCCAGTTCCGCGGTTATCCCGGCGACGGGAATGTTGAAGCCATGGATCACGTCATTGCCGAAGATGCGGAACAGCACCTTCTCGCCGGGTTTCACCACCGCTGCGTTGCGGCTGATTTCATCTTCGTCGGTCAGAAATGCAAAGCCCCACTGAAACGCGATGACCCGCAACACACGATCGAAATTCTGGCCCTGTTCGGCCGCCTCGGCGGTGCCGATAAAGCCCGCGCGCTCGATTTCGCCCTGGTACTGGCGGTACATCTCGGTGCTTTCACGGTCCGCATACCATACCATTACAATCAACAGCCCGACGAAGAAGAACTCCATCCTGTATTTCAGTTTCCATCGCGTCGGCAGGAACAGCGCCGCGAACAGCGCGGCAATTCCCAACCCGAGCACGATGAAAACGATGCCCAGCATCACGGCGGTATAGCCGCTTGCCCCAAGAGCAGTCTCCATTTTTACCTCCTTCCCCGAACGGCCATGCGCGGATGCGCGCCGCCACGGGGCCTTTATTCTATTTGCCTTAAGTTGAACCGTTTCGCGCACAACCCGGGCGAAAACGTATCGCAAAACGCAGTGCATCCCTAGAGCGTGGTATGCGATCCGTCCTATCCGGATGCCTCAGGCTTGAGGCGAAACGCATTGGTCGACCCGAGCGCCCCGCGGCACAGGGTCGACAGACCATCCGCCAGGCGAATGGCCAATGTCTCAGCTTCGCGGAGGCGGGATTTGCGGCGACACGGAACGATCCGGCAGAGGAATTCGCCTTGTCGTGACCACCGCGGCCAATTTCCACGAAACAGACTGCGGCTGTTCGATGTCCGGCACCCCGGCGCAGGCAAAGCAGGTCCCACTATGGGAATTCGTCATGGGCATCGTCGCCAGAAGGTCGTCGACATCCGGTGAGACCGAAAGCGACTCCTGTAGACTGTGCTCCTGATAGCCACTCTGCCCGGCAGAGCCCAACTCACCCATCGTGGCGGTCGCCACGATAAGCAGCCATACCAACGCGGTAGCCAACAGTTGCCGAATTCCGAGGTTCATTCCGAAATGCTAGGGAAGCAGTCGGGTCAACGCAACCAGTTTCTGGCCTGTGCGGTTTGGCGGGACGTGCCGAGATGCGCTTGATCGACCACAGCCAGGGGCGCCGCAGAAACAGACCGCGGGTCGACGCTCCCACATCCGGAAGTCTACATTCGGCCTATGCCAATTCGCGCAGCGATCGCACTGCCTCGCCGCTCGCCACATCCGATGTCAACCTTGGTGCACACCCTGGACGCCGAGATCGAAGTCACGCCGGGCACGGTCCGAAACCTGGTATGGGTCGGCGCGCTTGGCTAGATTGTCTTGCGATCATGGGATGCGTGACGCTTTTTTGGGGGGAACGGCCCCGGCCATACCCCAGCCCGCCGGGAACAGGGAAATTGTGCAACATCCGGCAATTTATTTTACCGCTTCACGTTTTTGTGTCTAGGATCAGCGCCGGAGGTCCCGCACCGTGACGTTATTATTCAAATCGTGCTGGGGAGATGTATTGTGGTCCAGGCTTTTGGCAGACGGGAATTTATTGCACTAACAGGTGCCGCGACATTGGGGGCCACAAGTGCTGCATTGGCTCATCCTTTCGACTTTCCGGATCGTTTCCTTCCGCAATTGGTGAATTCCGGGCGCACGGACTGGCGGGCCGGGGATGTTCATGTCACGCCCGATGACTTCTTTCTGTATTTCATGCTGAACGACGGTATGGCGATACGCTATGGCGTCGGCGTCGGACGCAAGAAACTTTATACCCCCGGCGAATTCACCGTGAACCGCAAAGTTGAATGGCCATGGTGGCGCCCGACCAACGCGATGATCCGTCGCGAGCCGGAAAAATATGCGAAGTTTTCCGATGGCGTTCCCGGTGGCCCGTCCAATCCTCTGGGCGCGCGGGCGCTCTATCTTTACGATGACGAGGGACATGACACCTATCTGCGCATTCATGGCACCAATGCGCCCAGCACGATCGGCAGAGAGGTGTCCAACGGCTGCGCCCGGTTGACCAACGAGCATATCATGGATCTCTACCCCAGGGTCGAACTCGGCGCGCGGGTGTTTCTATATCCCAAATCCGCGACGGCCTGACCCGCGCGGCCGGCTATCCGTTCTGTAGCAAAACGATGCCTGCCGACAGGCCGGTAAGCAACATGGCGAGCGTTGCCGAAACCAAAAGGGCAATTATGATCCTCTGGGGGCCCAGCCAGAATTTCGGCAGCAGCGATGGCAACAGGTGGCGCCGTTCTGCGGGGTTCTGTTGGCGTCTCGCCAACGCCCGCTCGATCGCTGGTATCTGCAGCGGTAGTGCAGCGAACACAATCGCAAGGAAGTAAACCCCTGACAGGTTCTCGAAAAAGGCGGATCTCATCAATGTCTGCGCGACCGCGCGGAGCGCCAGCAACCGGTCGCCGCCGAAAGAGCCGAACCAATCGGCTGACAAGACATAGATCACCGCGTGCAGGGCCATGAACAGAAAAACCCGCAGGGGTAGATCGAACAGAACCAGATGTAGCGGAACTTTCCCGGCACCGTATTTGTCCGACTGGACCGCGTGGGTGAAGTAACTCACGTAGTTGACGACGAACACGACGGGAATGCCGTTCGTGGCCACCTGCCTCAGAAACCGGGACATCGCCGGACCGCTGTCAAACAGGATAGCCGTGAAACCCGGCGTGGCGACGACGTAAAGCAGCAACACCGGAACCATGCCGACGAGACTGACGACAAGCGTATTCCAGGCAAAGCGCAGGAATGGCATATGTGTCGAAAAATAACGGTTCATGGCGCTACGGCTGTCCCTTCAGGGCGGATTTCACCAAGGGCAGTATACCACTCCCGCCGGGCCTTCGGCTGGCGCTGGCATCCCGCTGCTGCCTGCCAAACTTTACCTTGTTCGACAATCCAACGCGTGTATTCTCGCGGCAACGAAAAAAGCTGATCCTATGAATGGAACGGCATGAGGCGGATTTCAAGGGGTAGACGTCCATAGATGACGCCAGCGCCTCCAGAGCAGGCAAGGTTGGTCCGACATGGGCGCAGCGACTATTGGTGCGAAAGAAATGACTGCGGCCCGTGGCGCGGTTTTATATCGAATCTTCAGCGCTCTTCGGGTCGTTGCGGCAGTTTGCCTGCTGCTTGCCTTCTTTGCCGTGACGGCGAACAGCCCCGCGGTTCAAGCGCCCGAAGGTTTTGCGACGACCGGGCTTGACCGAACCGCCGACCCGTATCACGACGCTATCGCGTGCGACGATGGTGTCGTCTGTTGGCCGATTTTCCTTTCGCTCGTAGCCTGCAGCATATCTCTCGGCCCTCACACGGGGTTGAGAGCCGCCAGTTTTGAGCAACATTTTTTGCGTTTCATACCCCCCCAGGTCGACTTGCCACCTCCACGAAGTGTCGTCTGACTTCCAAGTAACTCTCCGCAGCAGATGCCCGGCGACGGGTATGCCAACACCTACCTGTCCTCCTGGACTTTGATCGCGATGCGCCCCACTGACGGGCCTTGATCTTCGTGGCCCATTCCACTGCGAAAAACAAAAATACAGGCGAACAGATGAGACATAATGCAGGATTAATCGCAGTTGGAATTGCGATGGCGGCGACTTCGGCGTCGGCTCACAACGGTGCAACCGGCGTGGTGCTGGAGCGCATGAAAGGCATGACCGCGATGCGCGATGTCATTACACCGCACCCCAAGGCCGGGATCGGGACCTGGACCATCCAGGATTTCGCCAGGGCCGTCCGGCAAGGCTTCTCGCCGGATGGAGACCCCTACTATCCGGTGTTCACCTAATCGTTCTACGCAAATTTCAACGATCAGCAGATTGCCGACCTCTGGGAAGCATTTCGAACCGTCCCGGCGGTCGCCGAACCTGCCGGCGAGCACGATGTCGCCTTTCCGTTCAGCCTTCGCAGCGGCCTGAAACTTTGGCGCGCCAGTTATCTGGATGCGCCGGAATACGATGCGCTGATGGGGGCGACCGACGCCTGGAACCGGGGCCGCCAGCTGGTCGAAGACCCCACGCATTGCTCGGCCCGCCATACCGGAAGAAATCTTGCCGGTGGCCTGAAACAGGGCGAGACATTCGCGGGAAACGACAACCTGCCGGGAGGAAACAAGGCACCCTCAATCCAGGCCAGGGACCTTGTGGAAAATGGCTGGAACGTCGCGAACCTGGCCTATGCGCTGAAGCTGGGCCTGCTTCCGAACGGAGACGCCTTTGGCGGCAGTATGGCCGAGGTTGTAGGCGAAGGGACATCCTATCTGACAGACGCCGATCGCACGGCCATCGCAACTTATTTGCTGGACCCCGAAGGCACAGGCAAACCTGTTAAGCCGGAGCCCAAGGAGGTTCCGGTGGCCGCGAATGCGGATCACTCGAACATGGACATGACCGCTGCGAACTGAAAAGCCAGGCGTCATGCCCGGCGTGAGCCTCGCCGTGGACGGCTCGTCCGCCGCATATCTGGAAGAGCGCACTGGAAAGGCGGGCGGGACTGGCATCGAACCTTCTCCCGGCTAAGGGGTGGGCGGTTTGCTCCTCACGTATGGCCTGCCGCTTCCATATGTTCACCTGGTTCGGGTGCAACCGATGCTTCGCTACGATCTCCTGGATCGTCTTGTCTCCTCGCAGCGCTTCCAACGCTGCCCTGGCTTTGAACTGGTCTGAAAGGTTCCGGCGCTTTGCCATGTTCCAATCCCTTCAAAGGTTTGCGATACACCTTTGCCAACTGCCCGGTTTTCTGGGACCACTTCATACCGCCGAAAAACTGGGCTTCGAACTCCAGAAACCACCTTTCCATTCAGTGTTAGAGCGACTCGATGGGCAGAAATGTTTGGTGGCGGAGCGACAGGGATTCGAACCCTGGAGACGGTCTCCCGCCTACACACTTTCCAGGCGTGCGCCTTCGACCACTCGGCCACCGCTCCGTTGGGCGGCTGTGTAGCCTCAATGTCTCAGGCTGTGCAAGAGCCGAGTGCGTCCTTGGCTGCACACACGGCCCCTCCCCGCGTCCACGCCACAGGCCCACACCTTTCCGGTACCATTTTGCACGGCATCTCCGGCACCAGACAAAGTGCGCACTTCATGTGTCCAGGCTGACATGAACCCGGCGGTTCTGGCGGCCCTTCTTCTCGATCTTGCCCAGGATCAGGCGGCCGATCTCGCCGGTGCGTGCCACATGGGTGCCACCGCAGGGTTGCAGGTCGACTTCGTGGCGGCCCTCGCCGATCCGCACCAGGCGCACCCGGCCGACACCCACCGGCGGCTTGACCGACATGGTTTTCACCAGTCCCGGTTTGGCCGCCAGTTCAGCGTCGGTGATCCAGCTCTCCGTCACCGCCAGGTCCCGGTCCACCGCCTCGTTCAACAGCTCTTCCAGCCCGTCGCGATCCGCAGGGGCTTCGGGCATGTCGAAATCCAGCCGGCTGCGTGCCTCGCCGATGGCACCGCCCGTCACCGGCAGCGGAATGGCCACCGACAGCAGATGCAGCGCTGTGTGCATCCGCATGTGCCGGTGCCGCCGCTCCCAGTCCAGATGCTGCGTGAGATGCGTGTCCAAAGGCGGAAGTGCCACCGGGGCGGACGGAACCAGAACGATAGTGTCGCCCGGCCCCTTCACGGTCGTGGCGACGGGCAGGGTCACACCGCCCCAGCGCAACACGCCGCTGTCGCCGGGCTGACCGCCGCCGGTGGGAAAGAATACGCTCTGATCCAGGATCACACCGCCCTCTGGCGTATGAGCCACTACGCGGCCTTCGGCTTCGCTCATATAGGCATCTTCGCGGAAGAGCGGTACGGTCATCGCCCGCCTCCGTCTCCGTCGCCATCGCCGCCCATGTCCTCTTCCGTGACGTGCCTGATCGCATCGGTCCCGGACTCCGCCGACTCCGAGCGCTGGGCGGCTTCGGCCAATGCCTTTGCGGCGGGCGTCGCCGGCACCAGCGCCTCTGGATTGCGGATCCAGATGTCGCGCTGGGCAAAAGGCACCTCGATGCCTTCATCGGCAAAGCGTCGGGCAATCTCGTGGTTCATGTCCGACTGCACGCTCAGCACCCAGTTGACATCGCGCAGGATGGCACGGATTTCGAATTCCAGCGCATCGGCACCGAAATTCCGGAACAACACGCTTGGCGCCGGATTGGCCAGCACCATCGGATGCGCCTCTGCAATCTCGCGCAAGATGGTCTCGATCCTTTTCGTGTCATTGCCATAGGCCACGCCCACCGGGACAATCACGCGCCCCACCGTGTTGCCACGCGTGTAGTTCGTGACCGTGCCGCTCACCAGGTCGGCATTGGGTATGATCAGGTCCGAGCGGTCGAAGGTCTCGATCCGTGTCGAGCGCACCGAAACCTCGCGCACCGTCCCGTGCTGGCCGTTGACTTCGATCCAGTCGCCCTGGCTGATCGGCCGTTCAATCAGCAGGATGATGCCGCTGACAAAGTTGCTGACGATGTTCTGAAGCCCGAAACCGATGCCTACGGACAGCGCACCGGCGACCAGCGCGATCGAACTGAGGTCGATCCCGGCACTTGTGATGGCGATGATGGCCGACAGGAATATCCCGATATAGCCGACGCCCGAAACCAGCGCGGTGCGCGCACCCACATCAATGCGGGTCTTGGGCAGCACCGTGTTCTTCAGCGTCCCCTGCAACAGCCGCGTCAGGATCAGACCGACCGCAAAAACCACCGCCAGGGTTAGAAAAATCGTCGGCGAAATCTTCAACCCGCCCAGGCTAATGCCGCGCGTGAACTGGCTCCACAGCTCGCTCAGGTCTGCCACCCGCGCGCCCCAGACCAGCGCGAAAAGCGGGGCCGACAGCACGACGATGGCAAAGCCCGCCAGCACTGGCACCAGTTCGTCCGCCGCGCCCTCGCGATTCCCGGTCAGCAGGACATAGACCTCGGTGATCACCCGCTGAACGACCAGCAGCGCCGCCAGAAGCAGCAGCGACAGGAGGGACGGCATGAGCATCGCCGTGGCCGCCTTGAAATACCCAATGGCAGCCAGCACGGGTGCCACGAAAGCCAGTGCAAAGAGCAGCTTCGCCAGTAGCCGCGTGAGCCGGTTGCGATAGGTGTCGAACTCTGCGTCCTCGCTCGCCGATTGGCTGTGCTTGGCCAGCAGCCGCGCCAGCCGCAACAGCAGCAACGCGGCGAGGATCATCACCGGGAACAGGATGACGTTGGTCGCCGCCTCGCTCCAGTTGTTCATCTGAGCCGAGTTGCGGAAGAAGTAGAAGACACTGATGATGACTCCCAGCGCCGCGCCGTAAAGACGCCCGGCACGCCTGTCGGGACCATTCAGCTGCAACGGCAGCCGGTGCAGGTCGGTGCGCGGGAAACATCTCAGCGCCAGCCAACGCGCCACCAGAAAGATCACGAGCGCGGGCGCAATCGTCCCCACCAGCTGCTCGCCCCGCAGCCCGACCAGCCCCGTTGCATAAAGCGCCTCGACCAGCAGCAGAAACCCGATGAAGGGCACCACAATCTCGCCCATCGACACCAGCAGTGTCATGATCCAGCGCATCGGTGTGGCGCGGCGCGGCAGGATGATGCGCACCAGCAGCTCGATCCAGTACCGCCCCCGGAACAGCAAGATCGTTCCGATGATCGTCAACACGATAACCAGCGGGAGGCTCTTGCGCGTTTGTGAGCGCTGAATATCACTGGCCAGCGCTTTAACAGCTTCCTCGCGCAACGTTTCGAACGTGGAATAGAGCGCGTTCGCCCCCGCCGGCCAATTGGCGGGGTTCAGCGGCGACGGCCCCAATTCCATCAGTTCATTGGCCTGACGCTCGCGGATGATCCGGTCGATACTCTTGATCATCCCGTCGGCACGGGAATACGCCACCTCAGCCCTCTGCCGCGGCGCTCTCAGGCTGGCCAGTTGATCACTCAGTTGCTTGCGCTGCGCCGCGATCTCGGCATCTTCCGCGCCCTCCTCGGGGACTGGCCCCAACGCATCCAGCTGGGCTTGCGCTGTGGATATGGCATTGGCATTGATGTTCTGCGCAGCAAAGAAGACCTCGCGCCAATTCGCCAACTGGTTGCGCAGTTCCTCCATGGCCGCCGTTGAGGCACGCGATGCATCAATGGCCTCCTCGGCCCGCGTGGCAGTGCGATCCCAATCCGTGTAATCCGGTCCTTCGGGTGGCTGCTGCGCCGTGGCCTGCGTTGTGACGGCGCTCGTCGCCACAACAATCGGCGCAAAGACCAGCGCCAGGCACAATACCAGGTATCGCAGCACCGGTCTCACTCGGCAAATACCCCCGGAATGGCCCGCGGTGCCTCGGACAGCCAGCCCGGCACTGGCAGGCCCTTCTCGCGCAGGAACTCGGGATTGAAAAGCTTGGACTGATACCGCGTACCATAGTCGCACAGCACGGTCACGATGGTGTGGCCCGGACCCATGTCGCGCGCCAGCTTCATCGCGCCCGCGATGTTGATGCCGGTCGAGGCCCCCATGCACAGCCCTTCATGCTCCAGCAGATCGAACACGATGGGCAAAGCCTCTTCATCCGTGACCTGATAGGCGAAATCAGGCGTGAACCCCTCCAGGTTCTTGGTGATGCGCACCTGACCGATCCCTTCGGCGATGGAACTGCCGTCGCTCTCCAGCGCGCCAGTGGTGTAATAGGAGAAAAGCTTTGCCCCCATCGGATCGACCAGCGCGAGTTTCACCCCCTTGGGCTGCAGCGCCATGCCGACCCCGGCGAGTGTCCCCCCCGATCCACAGGCACAGGCGAACCCGTCGACATTGCCGCCGGTCTGCTCCCAGATTTCCGGACCGGTGGTCTCGATATGCGCCTGCCGATTGGCCACGTTGTCAAACTGGTTCGCCCAAATCACACCGTTGGGTTCCGTCTCGGCCAGTTTCTCGGCCAACCGCTCGGAATAGCGCACGAAATTGTTGGGGTTGCTATAGGGGGCGGCCGGGACCTGCACCAGGTCCGCACCCGCCAGGCGCAGCATGTCCTTCTTTTCCTCGGACTGAGTCTCGGGAATGACGATGACGCTCTTGAACCCCATCGAGGCCCCCACCAGCGACAGCCCGATCCCGGTGTTTCCGGCCGTGCCCTCCACGATGGTCCCGCCGGGCCGGAGCCGCCCGCTGGCCATGGCGTCACGAATGATGAAAAGCGCCGCGCGGTCCTTGACCGATTGCCCCGGGTTCAGGAACTCCGCCTTGCCCAGAATGGTGCAACCGGTGGCCTCGCTGGCCGCCCTCAGCTTGATCAAAGGCGTGTAGCCGACCGCATCGGCCAGATCGTTTGCAATGCGCATGACTGTTCGCTCCCCATTGCGTCGGGTCCGGTGTAATGCCTTTCGCCATGAACGTGAACATCCAAAGCGCCGGGCGCGCGGGATCAGAGGCATTTTCCCCGCCGTGCTCGACCCGCCGGAACGTTCAGTCCAGCCGCGCCCTGAGCACCCGCACCATGTTCCCGCCCATCACCTTGGCGATCTGCCCCTCACTCAGCCCCGTGTCGATCAGCGCCTGCGTCAAGGCCGCCATCTCCGAGGCGTCAAACCCCACCGTGACCGTGCCGTCGTAATCCGAACCCAGCGACACCGCATCCTCGCCCAGAAGGTCAATCGCGGCCACGATCGCCCCCGCGACCCCCGCCGGGCTGTCATCACAGGTCACATCCGCCCAGAACCCGATTCCCACCACGCCGCCAGCCTCCGCAACGGCGCGCATCAGAGCATCAGGCAGGTTCCGTGGCGTCTCGCAATAGCTGTAGATGCCGGTGTGGCTGACCACGATGGGCATATCCGTCATCGCCAGCACATCGCGCACCACCGTCTGGCTGGAATGCGCCACATCGAGAATCAGCCCTCGATTTTCCACCGCTTCAACAACCGCACGGCCAAATTCGGTCAGCCCGCCACCGCCCGCCCCATGCAGCGACCCGCCCAGGTCATTGTCAAAGAAATGCTGAAGCCCGATCAGCCGGTATCCTTCGTCCTGCAGGCGTTGAAGATTGGCGATGTCGCCCTCCAGCGGATGCGCACCTTCGATACCCAGAATACCGCCGACCACCTTCGTCCCCGCCGCCCGGTCGGCCAGCAGCGTCTCCAGACCGGAGTTGCTGCGGATGATCCTCAGCCGCCCGCCCGAAGCCGCCTCTAAGCGATGCAGCTTCTCGGCCTGGTAGACCGCACGCTCGAAAAGCGACGTCCAGGTACGCGGCGGCCAGAGCTGGGCGACCGAAAGGGTCGTGATGTCGTCCCAGGCCTCAGCGTCGTTCTGCTCGTAGTTCAGACCCGAGGGCGACTTGGTCACCGCAGTGAAGACCTGCAGCGCCACATTGCCCTCGATCAGCCGGGGTATGTCCACTTGCCCGCGGGACTGGCGCTGCACCAGGTCGCGTTTCCACAAAAGCGGATCGGCGTGCAAGTCGCCGATGATCAGGCGGTCATGCAGCGCCCGGGCCTGGGCGCTCACCGGATACGGCCCGTGTGGGCGTACCTTGTTCACCTGCCCGTCGAAAAAGGCGGGCAGAAAGGCCAGAACCGCGATGATCGCCAGAACGGTCAGCGCCGACAGCCACGTCACAATTTTCCGCAACCGGCTCACCTCGTCCCCTCTGCGCGCAGCCGTGCCCGCTCCCGGCTCAGCCAGATCAGCGACAGGATCAGCGGGCCGTTGTCGGCCTCGCCCGTCTCCAGAAGCCGCATCGCCCCGGCATAGTCCAGCACGTGGGTGCGGATGTCCTCATGTTCGGCCTCCAGCCCGCCACGCCCCTGCCGGTCTTCGGCGAGATCCGCAATCCCGAGGTACAGGTGGAAATACTCGGTCGAACACCCCGGCGAACAATAGTGGCTTGCGATATGCTCCAGCGTGGTCAGCTCAAGCCCTGCCTCCTCGCGCGCCTCCCGCCGGGCGGTGTCTTCTGGCGTCTCGCCCGCGTCCACCCGCCCCGCGATCGGCTCCAGCATCCAGGGGCGCGGATCGCCCCGGCCGTAAGGCCCCATGCGGAATTGCTCGACCAGAAGCACACGGTCGCGTTGCGGGTCATAGGGCAACACCAGCGCGGCATCGGTGGCGACAAAGACCTCGCGGCGCACCTCCCCGCTCAGGCCGCCCTCGAACACCGGGTGGCGCAACCGCATTGTGCGGGTCAGGAAGAAACCGCCATGGCTGATCTCCGACGCGACCATATCCACCGCCTCCGCGCCCGTGCCCTGCCGCACCTCCGCCGGAACGCCCTCGGCGGCCGCCAGCCGCGACGCCGCCCGCGCCCGGATCATCGCGCGCCGCTCATGCAGCAGCTCGGGTGCCACGCGCCCCATGCTTTCCATGATTTCTTCTGCGGCCGCAATGTCCAGCGCATCGGCAGGCTCCGGTGGCTTGCCCCCGACCGCGACCAGGTAATGCGCCAGCCGCGCCACTGGGGCTTCATCCTGCGCATCCTCGCCGGACGCCAGCACGATCTGCCGCAACCGTTTGTCTATGATGGCCTCGCTCATGCGTTGCGCCGGTGGATCCACTCGGCCAGCAGGCCCGTCAGGATACCGCCCACCACCAGTACGCCCGCCAGTTCCCAGTTCAGCAGGTACTGCCCGAAATCCAGCCCGTTGGTGAAAATACCCATGATCGCCTCCACCGGCCCGTCATACTGGCGGTCCAGCGACTGCGCGAGCATCAGGTTGAAGCTCTGAGCAAAGAGCGCCCAGAACACCATCGCGCCCATGCCCGTGAGGCCAGTGCTGATAGCATCCGAGTAGCCTGTGCCCAGGCGGCTCCCGACAACCCACCAACCACAGATCAGCCCCAGCACAACGTTCACGTAATTGAACCAGCCGAAATTCGTCTCCGGCGGCATGGTGGGGCGGATGATCTCGGACCCGACCCAGCCCAATCCCGCAAGACACAGTGCCGCGACCAGGCGGCTAAAGGTTGGCATTCTGTCGCTTGGGCGCATGTCAGGTGGGCCTTGTTACCGTGATCTGTGTCACGTCGCAGTGTCCCGCTTTGAACGATCCCGCGCAAGAGGTCAGGTAAAAATTCCACATGCGCCGGAACCGCTCGTCAAAACCCATCTTTGCGACCTTGTCCCACCTGGCGTTGAAGACCTCGTGCCAGCGCCGCAGCGTATCGCTGTAACTTTGCCCGAACTCGATCGACCGCGCCACGCTGAGGCCGGCCCGTGCCGCCTGATCCCTCAGAGCAGAGGGGCTGGGCAGCATCCCACCGGGAAAAATGTGCTTCTGGATGAAGTCCACGCCGCTGCGATAGGCCTCCCAGCGGGCATCGGCGATCGTGATGATCTGCAGCGTGGCCCTGGCCCCGGGACGCAGACGCTCGCGCAGAGTGTTGAAGTAAACCGGCCAGTATTTCTCGCCCACCGCCTCGAACATCTCGATGCTGGCGATGCCATCATAGGTGCCGCGCTCGTCACGGTAATCCTGTAGCTTGAAGGTGACCTGACCGGCTAGCCCGGCCTTGGCGATCCGCGCCTCAGCATAGGCCAACTGCTCGCGGCTGATCGTCAGGCAGGTGACCTTGAGGCCCCGCTCCTTTGCGGCGTATTCCGCAAACCCTCCCCAGCCACAGCCGATCTCCAGAACATGATCGCCGGGTTGTACGCCCATCTGATCGACCATCGAGGCGTATTTCTGCACCTGCGCCCGCTCCAGGCTCTCCTGGCCCGTTTCGAACAGCGCGCTGGAATAGGTCATCGTGTCGTCCAGCCACAGCCCGTAGAACTCGTTGCCCAGATCATAGTGATAGCTGATGTTCTTCTTTGCCTGCCGCTTTGAGTTGCCATTCATCCAGTGCCGCAGCTTTTCATAGAACCGCACAAAGACCATGCCCGGAAAGCCACTGTAGATGTCTTCGTTGTCCATGGTGAAGAAATCCATGAGCGCCTGCAGGTCCGGCGTGTCCCACCAGCCTTCCAGATAGGCGTCCGAGAACCCCATGTCGCCCTCGCGGACGAGCCGCGCGAAACTGTCGGGATCATGGATTGTGACCTCGGCCACCGATCCGGGCTTGTCGCCCTCGACCCGGAACACGCGCCCGTCCGGCAGGCGTATGTCCAGCCGCCCATGGCGTACGCTCTTGAGTTGATCGAAAACCGCCGCAAAGTAGCGCGGCAGCCTGGTCTGCCCGGTCATGTCGGTCAGGATCATGCAGTATCTCCCCGATTTGGTGATCGAACGCTAGCGGGAGAGAGCGCAATTGCGCAAGGGTCAATGCCCGGACCCCAAGTCGACCCTGCCGCCGCCACGGGACCGCACCTCGCAGGGCGGGTTTTCAACCGGCCAGGCCACGCGCCTTTCATCCCTTGCGCTCTTCGTAGGCCGTCAGCGCCCTCGTGCGTCCCTCCCTCAGCCCCACCACCGGCGCAGCGGGATAGGTATCATCCTGCGACAATCCCCACGACCTCGGCACCGCCTCGAAAAAGGCCAGCGCATCCTGGTGTGGTGCCTCCTGCCCCTCGGCGATCCAGCGCGCGGGATAGGCGTGGTCGGGGTCGAACCTGTCCAGCTGCGTCTCGGGGTTGAAAATCCGGAAGTAGGGTGCCGCGTCCGGCCCGGACCCCGCCACCCATTGCCAGCCCATCGCATTGCTCGCCGGATCCCAGTCGGTCAGACAATCCTCGAACCACGCCTTGCCCACCTTCCAGTGAGTCATCAGATGCTTGGTCAAATAGCTGCCGACGATCATCCGCGCCCGGTTGTGCATTTTGCCGGTCACATACATCTCGCGCATGGCCGCATCCACGAACGGCACACCGGTTTGCCCCCGCTTCCACGCCAGAACCTCCGCTGTATCGCCGTCTTCTGACCAGGGAAATCCGTCCCACTCCCGGCGCCAGTTTTCGCTCGCAATATGCGGCGTGTGATAGGTCAGGTGATAGGCGAACTCGCGCCAGACCAGCTCCTTGAGCCATGTTTCCGCCCCCTTGGCCCCCTCATGCAGCGCACGCTGGCCTGCGCACCAGCACTGGCGCGGCGAGATTTCACCATGGGTCAGGTTCTCGCTCATCCCCGACGTCGCATCGCGCGCCGGATAGTTTCTCGCCTCCTTGTAGGTCTGAATGGCCTCATCCACGAACCAGCCCATGCGCGCCTGGGCCACCGCTTCGCCCACGCGCTGATAGGGCATGCAAACCTGCGCCCCGCGCTCCATCGCGGTGCCCAGCGCCCAGTCTTCAAGCGCCTCGGTCCCGGGCCAGGCCTCCGGGGCCGGCACCGCACCCGGTGTGGCCAAGGGAGCCCCCACCTCGCGATCCTTCACCGCCCGCCACATCGGCGAATAGACACGGTAGAAGCTACCGGTCTTGCTCTCGACGGTCCAGGGCTCGAACAGAACATGCCCCGCATGGCTTGCCACCTTGACGCCATCATCTTTCAGCCCGGCCTTCACTCGCGTGTCACGCGCAATGGCATCGGGATCATAAAGCCGCCCCCAGTGCACCGAGCCGGCCCCCGTCTCGGCCACCAGCGCGCGCAACACTTGCAGCGCCTCGCCGGAGCGCAGCACTAGTCGGCTGCCCATCCCTTCCAGCGCGCGGGCAAACGCCTCTAGCCCGAGGCCCAGCCTCCATTTCGGCGCGGCCCCGAGGCCCTCCACCAGCGCATCGCGTATGAAAACCGGGATCACCGGCCCGCCCGCCGCTATGGCCGCCATCAAGGCCGGATTGTCCGCCAGCCGCAGATCGCGCCGCACCCACCAGATCGTCGGTTTCGTTTCGCTCATGAACGCGCCACCCTTTTCGTGTCGGTCATGACCTAGGACGCAGGTCCCCGCCGTCAAAGCACTTTGTCAAGCGCATCCAGAAGCTGGTCGATCTCGGCCCGGCTGGTGTAATGCACGAAACTCAGACGCAAGACGCCCTTGTCCAGATCGATCCCCATGGACTGCAAAGGCCGTGCCCCGTAGAAATCGCCGCCCCCGGCCATGATCCCGTGCGCCGCCAACGCCCGCGCTGCCGCCTCTCCCGGGCCGGGCAGTTCCACCGCCACGGTCGGTGCCTTGGCCGCTGCCTCGCGCGGACCGATCAGGCGCACGGAATTCTTGTCGCTGAGGTAGTCCAGCAACGGCTGCAACAGCGCTGTCTCATGGGTGCGCATCAGATCGTGCACGCCATCGGTGCGCGCCGCCGCGTCGCCGCCGATCCCATGATGCGCGGCCAGCGCGTCGTAGTAATCCGCCATGCCCGCACAGGCCGCCACCTGCGCATGATCCGGGCCCGCCGGGGTGAACCGCTTGTAGAGCGATCCTTCGTTGAACCAATGCGCCTGGTTGGGCAGCTGCATCCCCAGCTCGCGCCGGATCACCATGATCCCCTGATGCGGCCCATAGGTCTTGTAGGAGGAAAAGAGATAGATGTCACAGCCCATGTCGCCGACATTGACGAACCCGTGCGGCGCGTAAGAGACCCCGTCGACGCAGACAAACGCCCCCGCTGCATGAGCCGCCGCCGTCACCTCGATCACCGGGTTGATCGCCCCGACGATATTCGAGCAATGCGGAAAACACACCAGCCGCACGCGATCATCCAGCAGCGCTTCCAGGTCTTCGAGCCTCAGCAGACCGCTCTGCACATCGATCTTCCATTCCCGGATCTCGATCCCGTCCCGCGCCAGTCGCCGCCACGGACCCGAATTGGCCTCGTGGTCCTGATCGGTGACAATGATCGCATCGCCCGGCTCCATCCACTGCCGGAAAGCCTGCGCCAGCACATAGGTGTTCTGCGTCGTGGACGGCCCGAAACTCAGCTCATCCTCGTCGACCCCCAGCATCGCGCTCAAGCGGCTGCGCGCCTCGTCCATCTCCGCGCCCGCCAGGCGGGAGGTTTCGTAAGGCGCATAGGGCTGCACCTTGCGTTCGCGGTAAAACCGGGTCAGCCGGTCGATGACGGGCGCGCAGGTATAGGACCCTCCCGCATTCTCGAAAAACGCCTGACCTTGCAGGGACGGCTCGCCAAAGGCCGGGAACTGCGCCCGAACAAACTCCACATCCAACCCGCGCATCAAGTCCCTCCACACCGTGATTTTCGCGCAGAAGACACCACGTTCCAGCCAAGCGCAAGCCGCCGCTCAAGTTCAGAAACCTGTCGCCAACCCTTAACATAATTCAGAAAATCTGAATAAAATTAAAGATTTTTTATGTATACTTGAATTTACTGCGAGCTTATGCTGATCGCACGTCGCTAACGGAAACGTGAACGCCGCTGCGGGGCAGTCTGCCTTTGCGGCAGCGTGAAAAGCTCCGCAAAACTTTTGGCCAATGGGGAAAGGCCGTCGAAGTCGGATCTGCCGCATAGTCACGAAAAGGCAGGCCAAATATCACCAGTCAACTGAACAGGGACAAAAACATGAGTATCAAACCTCCATTCACGGCATTGGAGATCAAGACGCAGGACGGCGGGTTCTACAAGGACAACAGCCTTCCCATCGCGCTGATCTCCAAGGGTATCATGGTTGCCCTCGTGCTCTGGGCGCTGGTCTTTCCGGCCAATGCCAACGGCACTCTGGGCAGCCTCAATGGCAACCTGCTGAAAATCTTCAACCAGTTCTACATCGTGATCGTGGGCTTCTTCGCCTTCTTCCTTCTGATCGTGGCGGTGCTTCCGTCGACCGGTCGGCGTGTCATGGGAACGCCGGGTACAAAGCCCGAGTTTTCCAACTTCTCGTGGTTCTCGATGATGTTCGGGGCCGGTCTGGGTGTGGGCCTGATGGTCTTTGCCACCGCCGAGCCCTTGGGCCTTTGGGGTTCAAACCCCGTCGTTGTTGCCGGTGACGTCGCCGGAGGTACACCCGAGGCCGTGCAATCAGCCTATCGCTACACCTTCCTGCATTACGGTTTCAATGCCTGGTCGATCTATGTGGTGACCGGGCTCAGTCTGGCCTATTACGCCTATACGCGCGATATGCCGCTGACCATCCGTTCCGCGCTGACACCGATTTTCGGTAGTGCCATGAACGGCTTTCTGGGCCATGTCGTTGACGTTCTTGGCGTTGTTGCCACGATTCTGGGTGTGTCTGTGACCATCGGTTTCGGCGTCAGCCAGTTCATTGACGGTGTCTATGCAATCACCGGGATGGAGTGGATCATGAACATGGCAGGTGAAGTCCCGGCCCCCAGCAAGGTTGGCCTTGTCGCTGGTCTGATCGTGATCATGGGCCTGTCGATTATCTCGGCGGTCTCTGGCGTGGGGCGCGGGGTAAAGTATTTGTCGAACCTCAATCTGGTTCTGTCGATCATCCTGTTGTTGACCTTCGTGATCTTCGGCTCGTTCTTGTTCGCGATGAGCACCTATGCCTCGGCTTTCCTTGATTACATCCTCAACTTCGTGTCACTCAACTTCGGTGCTTACGGCCCGCAATCGGCAGATGCCTTTGCCGCCGCCCTGCCCGAAGCCGCCAAGCCACTGGCCGGTGATCTGATGGCCGGAGCCACCGGCCCCTGGGGCAGCTACGAAGGCTTCAAGTCCGGCCTGTCCGGCGCCGCTGCCGAGCTTGACGAAGAAACCCTTGCTGCGGTTTACGCCGCCGGCAACGACGGGCGTCAATTCGGCTGGCAATCCGCCTGGACCACATTCTACTGGGCCTGGTGGATCGCGTTCTCGCCTTTCGTGGGGCTGTTTCTGGCGCGTATCTCCAAGGGGCGTACCGTGCGGGAGTTCATCGTTGGCTGCGTTTTCGCACCGGCGCTGGTGTGCTTTGCCTGGATGACCATCCTGGGCGGCACCGCGATAAACTTGGAACTCACTGGCGTCGCCCAGGGCGCCATCACCGGTGCATCGCAAACCAATCAGCTCTTTGCAACGCTCGGCCAGATGATTGACGGCGGTCTGTTGTCGGCTCTGACCATCATGAGCGTAGTGCTGATCATGACCTTTCTGGTGACATCTGCCGACTCGGGCATCCTCGTGATGAACACGATCATGTCTGGCGGCAGTCAGGAGACGGGCATCAAGCACCGCATCGTATGGGGTCTGATCCTGACCGCCGTGATCGGCACGCTGATCCTGGCGGCGGGTGACAACAACCCGATGGACGCGCTTAAAAACGCGATGATCATCGGCGCGCTTCCCTTCACCGTAGTGATGGGGCTGATGTGCCTGTCGCTGGCCAAGGCGCTGTTCCGCGACGGCAAGCGCGACAAGCTGGGCATGGCACAACCCGCCGAATAACCACGGTGCCTTCGACACGACAAACGGCGCCGCCTCACCGCGGCGCCGTTTGCTGTTCGGACCTTCCGTTCTCGGCCGTGCCGGAAAATCCGCATTTTCCGCACCGTTTTCCGCAAGGAAAACGTCGGCACGACGTTAGCGGGCATGAAAAAGGCGCCGCCCTCGGGCGACGCCTCTCTCGTTGCGGAGCCGGAGCTGGCTCCTACTCTTTTTCTTCCAGGCTCAGCGCCACAAATCGCGGATCCCCCGCCCGACGCACCAGCAGCAGCAGCGACTTGCGCCCGGCCTCACGGGCCTCGTCGATCCGGTCCTTGAGATCGCGGATCGTCGCGAGCTTCTGCTGGCCGGCCTCGGTGATCACGTCACCCGCGCGCATACCCTTTTCCTGGGCCTCGCTGACCGGGTCCACATCCGTGACTGCAAGCCCGCTGTCGTTGCTGCGAAGCTCCAACTGCTCGCGGATCTCATCCGTCACCGGGGTGAGCGTCATGCCCAGCACGACACCCTCCACGGGCTCGTCATCCGCATCGCCGCCGGGCTGCACCGCAGGCACAGCGCCCTCGGCCTCCTCGCGGCGGCCCAGAGTGACCTTCAGTGTCTGCGTCCCGCCGTCACGAAAGACCACGATGCGCACGGTCTTGCCGACCTCGGCATTGCCCACGCGGCGAACGAGGCCCCGCGTATCGGCCACGTCCTTGCCGTCAAAACTCAGGATTACGTCGCCCGCCATCATGCCGGCTTCCTTGGCCGGGCCTTCGGGCACATCCGTGACCAACGCGCCCCGGGCCTCATCGAGGCCAATGGCCTCAGCCACATCCTGGCTCACATCCTGGATCCGCACCCCCAGCCAGCCGCGCCGCGTCTCGCCGAACTCCTGCAACTGGTTGATCACGCGTGCGACCACGTTCGAGGCCATCGAGAACCCGATCC